>TARA_B110001454_G_scaffold219204_1_pt1 | contig 95506 bp, 87 predicted proteins | sample TARA_B110001454 | Tara Oceans TARA_B110001454 (sample SAMEA4397004) | marine metagenome | biome: Polar Biome; feature: [MES] marine water layer (ENVO:01000295) within the mesopelagic zone...; material: water (ENVO:00002006), including particulate matter (ENVO:01000060) such... | reverse complement strand
TTTAAAGAAATTAAATCTCCCCTTAGCTGCAGGCTAAGGGGCCAGTTCTAAGTAGGTATCAATCGCAGTGGCCATTTTTCTTCCATCGGCTATCGCCCAAACAATAAGTGAAGCGCCGCGAACTAAATCGCCCGCAGCGAAAACTCCGGATACAGAAGTGTGGTAAGGTGCCGGTGTCACTAATTTTTCGTCACTGGTTGTCAGCGTTTTAAGCTGAGTCGTAAGAGGTTGCGTTCGCGCCCCTAGAAATCCCAGCGCCAAAATGACAAGATCGGCTTTAATTGTGTAGGGAGCTGATGACCCATCGGTTGGTACGACGGAAATTTGTTCAAGATGGCCATTGCGCCCTTCGAAACCGATAGTTTTTAATCCCCACAACCGTTGACCACCTTCTTCATGGGCATGTGAGTATTTTGGATTGGCTGGTTTAGATTGAAGTTCAATTTGTGTGACCGATTTAGCACCTTGACGAAGTGCTGTACCTAAACAATCCGACCCCGTATCACCACCACCCAAGATCACTACGTCTTTTCCGTAAGCCGAAATATTTAAAGACGATATTTCTTTGGATATAAGTTTATTTTGATCTGTTAAATAATCCATCGCAAAGTGAACACCGGACAGATCGCGACCGGGAATAGTAAGGTCTCTAGGTTTTTCTGCACCTGTCGCTAATCCTATGGCATCGAACTGGCTTTTAATTTCGTCAAAGGAAATATCGCTTCCAATAGAAACACCAGTTTTGAACTCAACACCTTCTTGTTTCATTTGTTGTAAACGACGATCAATTCGCCATTTTTCAAATTTGAAATCAGGGATACCATAGCGAAGCAATCCGCCCGCGTGTGCGTTTTTTTCAAATACAGTAACCTGGTGACCTTTACGCGCCAATTGTTGAGCCGCTGCAAGACCTGCGGGGCCGGAACCAACGATGGCGATCTTTTTTCCAGTTTTTGTTTTTGGAATTTGGGCCGTCACCCAGCCCTCAGAAAATGCACGGTCGATAATACTGCGTTCTATCGACTTTATAGACACCGCAGTATCATTGATCCCGGCAACACATGCCGATTCACAGGGTGCGGGACAAAGACCACCAGTGAATTCGGGAAAATTATTTGTCAGTTGTAATCGCTGGTAAGCTTCGCGCCAACGATTTTGCGCTATCAGTTTATTCCATTCTGGAATCAGATTATCAACGGGACAACCGGACCCACTTTGACAAAACGGAACTCCGCAATCCAAGCATTGCTGCGCCCGTTCCCGTTTTTCGAACACATTAAGTTTGTTAGTGTAAATCTCGTTCCAGTCTTGAACGCGATCCTGGATTGGACGGTAATCAGTCGAATCAAGCACGTTCAACCTCGAATGTGAATGGACGTTTTTCTTTAATGGGCTGAGTTTGACTCAGTATTTTTTTGTATTCGGTTGGAAACACCTTTACGAAATTTTTTCTATAGATATTCCAATTCTTAAGGATCGTGTCGGCAAGGGAGCTTTGAGTTGACTTGAAATGGGTTTGAATCCGATCTTTCAATTGATCTAATTCTTGATCTTCAAGTGCCCAGATCAATTCGGCAGAAGTAAGGTTGCACTGTTCGTGCAGTTTTTGATTTACATCCAAAACATAGGCAATACCGCCCGACATGCCGGCCGCAAAGTTTTTTCCAACGGAACCTAGAACGATGACTTCGCCGCCAGTCATATACTCACAACCATGATCGCCAGCGCCTTCAACAATCGCACGAGCCCCGCTGTTGCGAACCGCGAATCGCTCGCCAGCAGCGCCAGCAATATAAACATCACCAGACGTCGCACCGTAAAGGCATGTGTTTCCAGCAAGTGATATTGGAGTCGTAGTCAGCAAATCTTTTGGCGGTTGAATCGAAATTTTCCCTCCAGATAGACCTTTGCCGACATAGTCGTTGGCTGTACCAATTAGGTTCAAAGAAATTCCTTTAGCTAAGAACGCACCGAACGACTGTCCTGCCGTTCCCTGGAAGTTTAGATTTAAACTGTTGTCGATTAAACCGTTGGCACCGCCGTGTTTAACGACATGATAGGAAAGGCGAGTTCCAATGGACCGATCCCTATTTCCAATTTTGGCCTGAAGCGATAGTGGCAAAGAGTTTTTAAATATCGGCTGACTCCATTTTTCAATTTGCTGTTCTAGCGAAGACAGATTTTCTTTTTCTGGTTTTATAGCTCCGGGTACAAGGCAGGTGGCTGGCGACAATAGTGCCGATAAATCAAGTCCCGTTAGTTTTGGATTGCGAAGTCGGTCACGATCCGTTGTTTTAAATTCTAGAATATCTGTGCGACCAATCATTTCACTGAAAGATCTAAAACCAAGCCGGCTCATAATCTGGCGAACTTCGCTGGCGATAAAATGGAAATAGTTGATAACATGTTCTGGCTGTCCTGCAAATTTTTTTCGCAAAACAGGATCTTGAGTCGCTATGCCGACCGGGCATGTATTCAGGTGGCACTTGCGCATCATGATGCATCCTTGAGCGATCAGTGGCGCCGTTGAAAATCCAAATTCATCGGCCCCTAAAAGGGCAGCGATGACAACATCATGACCTGTTTTAAGCTGGCCATCTGTTTCGATAACAACACGATCTCGTAAACCATTGCGCACCAATGTCTGATGCGATTCACTGAGTCCCATTTCCCAAGGAATACCCGCATATTTGATAGAAGAATAGGGAGAGGCCCCAGTGCCCCCAGAGTCGCCGCTAATCACAATTTTATCAGCCATGGCTTTGGCAACACCGGCGGCTACGGTGCCGATACCGGCTTCAGCCACCAGTTTAACCGAAATGCGCGCGCCGGGATTACTTTTTTTAAGATCAAAAATTAATTGCGCCAGGTCTTCGATAGAATAAATATCGTGATGGGGTGGTGGAGATATCAATGTCACACCTGGGGTCGCATGGCGAAGTCCCGCAATAAGCGAATCAACTTTGTGACCTGGTAACTGTCCACCTTCACCGGGCTTTGCCCCTTGAGCCATTTTTATTTGTAGTTCTATCGCGTTAGCTAAATAATGAGCCGTGACTCCAAATCGCGCCGACGCAATTTGTTTGATCGCAGAATTTCTTTTGTCACCGTTGGGATCAGGATTGAATCGAGCCGCATCTTCGCCGCCCTCACCGGAATTGCTTTTAGCACCGATGCGATTCATAGCGATGGCCAGGCTCTCGTGCGCTTCGGTTCCTAATGCACCCAGCGACATTGCGCCGGTAGTAAAACGTCGAAGAATCATTTGAATGGGTTCTACGTCCTCAAGCGAAATAGATTTACGATCCGACTTGAAATTTAAAAATCCGCGCAGAGTGGATTTTAATGTACTGGCAACATTGGCGGAAAAGGATTGATAGGCGAGCGCGTTGTTACTACGTACCGCATTTTGAAGGTAACTAATACTGGATGGATTCCACAGATGTATTTCTTCGCCTTCGCGGTAGTGAATTTCACCACCGGTGGCCAGCAGTGACAGCGAAGGTGGTTCATTTTCAGCTAGCGGGTAAGTAAATTCTTGAGTTTGAAAACGCACTGATTCTTGCTTTAATAAATTTAAATCAACACCTTCAATGCGCGATACAGATCCAGGGAAATATTTTTGAACTAAAGTTGAATTCAATCCAACAATTTCAAAAACTTGGGCGCCGCAATACGATTGCAAAGTAGAAATGCCCATTTTTGAAATAATCTTTAGCAAACCTTTGTTGATAGCCTTTGTATAGTTGTTGATCGCAGTGGCTCTATTGGTCTGACTAATTTGGTTGTCGTCGCTTAAATAATTTGCCAGTTCATAAGCTAGAGCGGGATAGATCGCTTCTGCCCCATAGCCAAGGAGGCAGGCAAAATGATGCACGTCACGCACCTCATTGGATGCGACGACAAGGGAAACGCAAGTTCGTAGGTTGCGATTAATCAAATGATGATGAACAGCGGAAAGGCTTAATAACGAAGGTATAGCTAGGAATTCAGAGTTTGCATTCAAATCAGACAACACGATAACCTCATGCGAAGAGGCTAACGCGACAGCTTGTTCGCAAATAACGTCCAGCTGTGCCTCCAGATCTTGATTGGGATCATATGTCGTGGCGATGACGCCAACACTTAAATCTGTTTTGGCTTCAACAAGCTGTTGATACTGCGAATGACTTAGAACGGGTTGCTTTAATTTTACCAACGCGTTTTTGTTTGGCTTTTGTTCTAGTAAGTTTGGCTTATGTCCAAGGTAGGTCGCTAATGACATCACCAAGTTTTCTCGTATCGAATCCATCGGTGGGTTTGTTACCTGCGCGAACATTTGGCGAAAATAGTTAAACAGAATTTGCGGTTTTTCAGATAAGATGGCGAGTGGGGTATCTTTACCCATCGAAGAACTGGCTTCTTCCGCATTTTGAAACATGGGCAGCAAGGTGGATTCAATTTCTTCGCGCGAATAATTAAATTGACGAAGTTTTTGAAACGTCGCCATCGGGTTCACATTGGGTTGCGCTGATGGTGAAGAGTCCGATAGTTCCTTGATCGTATTGGCATCCATCCAAGCCTTGAATGGTAAAGACTGCGCCATTTTGGATTTGATATCAAAATCTAAATAAATTTGGTTGTTTTGAATGTCGATGGCCAGCATTTGTCCAGGCCCTAGGCGACCTTGCGTTTTTACTTCACTGTTAGAAATATTTAGTGTGCCCATTTCTGAACCAAGAACTAAACTACCATCGTTTAGAATTTGATACCGACACGGTCTAAGACCATTTCGGTCTAATTTGGCGCCGATCCAATCTCCATCACAAAAGCAAACAGCAGCGGGGCCATCCCAAGGTTCCAGTCGAGTCGCAAAGTAATCATAGAAAGATTTAATATGAGGATCGCTAGCTGATGGATCTGGCATCAAAGCCATCAATGTTTTAGGCAGTAGATATCCCGAGTGGCGAAGAGCGCTAACAGTATCATCTAAATACTGAGAATCACTTTGGCCTTTCAATATCAGTGGCGCTAGTAATCCCGGATTTTGGGGACTCAATTGCTGACGAATATGTTGCTCGCGGGCCCTGAGCCACGTCAAGTTACCTCGAAGAGTGTTGATTTCACCGTTGTGGCAAATGGTGGAAAAGGGTTGCGCTAATCGCCACGCAGGTAATGTGTTGGTACTGAACCGCGAATGCACCATCGCATACTGGCAATGCATCTGTTCTGATTTTAGATCGAGATAATAATCCCCCAACTCCGATGGCAAAGACAAACCTTTGTAAACGATGGTTTTGTTCGATAGCGAAATGACATCGAAAAGGGAATTTCGTTGAAGATCATTCTTTAAAAGATATAAACGTCGCTCGAGATCGGAAGGGGAGTTGGCAGAATCGGAAACAAAAATTTGGTAAATGATGGGCTCGATGGCTCTCGCTTGAGCGCCAAGAACCGTCGAGTTTACCGGAACATCACGCCAGGCGTCCACACTGAGTCCTAGTGCGGCTGCTAACGTACCGACTTTTCGTTTTTGCTCGTTAATGTAGCTTAGGTTCTGTTTGTAGAAGAATAGCATCCCTACGGCAAATGTCGTTTCATTGAGGTGCTGTGAAATTTCTGGTAGTCGACGGAAAAAATCATGATCTAACTGCATTAGAATACCAGCTCCATCGCTGGTTTTTCCATCTGCACCTAAGGCGCTGCGATGAGAAAGATTAGCTAAAATGGTCAACGCGCGCGAAACGGTTTGGTGTGATGTAGTCTTGGATCCCGCATAGATTAAGCCGATACCGCATGCGTCTTTTTCAAAATCTTCTGAATACATCCCTGATTTTTTGTGAAGATAATTTTCCATCAGCGGAAAAACTAGATTGATAAATATCTTTCTGCAACAAAAGAATATATAATTTATCTAGAGTTTTTACCCTTAATGAAGGGATGAAAATATTTTTTAACAAATTATTTTTAAAAATAAAATTTTGAAATGCTTGTCATAATGAAAATCGATGAAGTTTCTACTCGATTTAAAAATCTTCCCAATTTTTTTTTTGTCTTCTAAACTTTTTCCATTAACGAAACTTCTATGTGCCTCGCTGTACATACAGGTTTCACACAAAAAGGAAAAAACATGTTAACAAAAGAGCCTACAGCGTTTGTGAAAGATGCTAAGAGATTCGGTGAGCCTTCGGTTCACTTAAAAAATAATTTTTCAAATATATTGTTGCTAGCGACACTGATCAGTGGCGTGGCGCGGGCTGATGAAGCTGCTTCGGCTATATCGGCGGGAGACACGGCATGGGTGTTAATTTCATCAGCCTTAGTTTTATTGATGACGCCGGGACTAGCTTTATTTTATGCGGGAATGGTTCGCAGTAAAAATGTAGTGTCTACTTTATTTAAAAACTTCGGCGCTGTTGGTGTTGTTGGTGTGTTGTGGATTATCCTTGGCTATTCATTGGCATTTGCTCCGGGAAATTCATTTTTAGGTGGATTGCAACATGTGATGTTAGCGGGAGTTGGGCAAACGGCGAATGCAGATTACTCAGCAACCATTCCTCATATCGCATTCGTTATTTTTCAATGTATGTTCGCTGTGATCACACCCGCCCTGATGACCGGCGCGATTGTGGAACGCATTCGATTTAAATCTTGGATTTTGATCATGGCATTGTGGTCATTGCTAGTGTACGCGCCAGTGGCTCATTGGGTTTGGGGCATCGGCGGCTGGGTACGCAACATGGGGGCTTTGGATTTCGCCGGAGGCATGGTGGTACACATGACAGCTGGCTATTCGGCCCTCATCATGGCCAAACTTTTAGGACCTCGTCGTGAAAGCGAAGCCCACGTGCCTCATGATATTGGTATGGTGATGTTAGGAACAGCCCTTTTATTTTTTGGATGGTTTGGTTTCAACGCGGGCTCGGCGCTGGCAGCCAATGGTTTAGCGGCGCAAGCCTTTGCAACCACTTTTTTTGCGGGCTCGGGTGCCATGGTGACTTGGATGTTTGCGGAATGGTTTTATAAAGGTAAACCGTCAGCTCTTGGTGCCTGTGTTGGTGCGGTCGCCGGTCTTGTCGCGATTACGCCGGCTGCGGGGTTTGTTACTGCCGGTGCTGCTTTAACGATAGGATTGTTGACGGGTATTATTTGCTACACGGCGGTTTGTGTAATCAAAGCTAAATTTAAGCTGGATGATTCACTAGACGTGTTCGGTTGCCACGGCGTAGGTGGAACTTTAGGCGCTATCTTTACTGCGATCTATGCAGACAAGTCGGTGAACCCGGCCGGAGCTGATGGTTTGTTGATCACAGGGGATTTTTCGCTGTTGAAAACTCATCTTGTCAGTGGTGCTGCGATTGTTGCGTATAGCATCGTTGTATCGGCAGCTATCGTAGTTCTAGTTCGACGTTTTGGAACGATCCGTGTAGATGTTACATCTGAAGATATAGGATTAGATTTATCTCAGCACGGGGAAGCTGTCGTTAGAGTTTAAGTAGACAGAATAATCGAATCCAGGCATTGTCATGGTCGAGCAGGACTATGACACTATCTTCATCTTCAAACGTAAATATATATCTAAAAAAGGCAGCGCACTTATTCGCGCTGCCTGTTTCAAAAAAAATTGAAAAATGGACCTTATTTGAATTTCCATTTGATTCAAGATTGCTGACGTTAAGTCCGCTGTATTTAAAGAGCCGAAAATATTACTTGGAATTAGGTGGCCGATTTTATCCACGCCTATGTTCAACGATGCGTTCATTAAGTGCTCAAGATTTATTTGCTGATAGTATTGATTATTCACCTTCAGAATCGGAATTAATTTGGTTTGTACAAAACAGAGACGACGTGACCGATCCAGAAAAGGAAATTGAATCTATCACGCGCTTCACCGAAATTTCTGTGTTCCACGAACAGAATCATCGCGTGATTTGGCGTTTACTGCCGCCAGCCCCATCAGAGCAGCATGATCTTCGTCGTTATTTAAATTTTGCAGAAAGCCTTGTTGTGATTTTAGATTTGGCTTTAGGTGATGAACTGGGCGTAAAATACTCACGTGAATTTGAAGAGATGCGGGTTATCTATCGGGCCGGCGGTCGCGGACCATGGATTCAGAAAAACCACAAGCAAAACAGAAACTACTATTTGGCGCTTTTTTTAGCGACTTATTATTTATTAGAAATGATGAACCCTGAGGACATTCTACCGGCATTGAACTATGTATTTCCGGGCCAGGCGGCAATAAACAAAGCTGTCACAAAACGCAGTCTTGAGCTGAGCGAACTTTTCACACGTATTACGAATCCACAATGGCAAGAACGTTACTGGAAGCAAGCTTCAAAAAAGCTATCTAGAATTCACAAAGGTTCAGCTGAAGACGAGCTGTACTTGCCAGAAGACCCTTTAGATTTTGGTGATGACTTATATATAGTAAATCAAGTGCTAGATCATTACAGTGTGTAGATTTACCTTACGCCAATAAAAATAACATTCAAATTGCCCGATTTTTAAGAGAAATTCATCGTGACATATTTTTGGGAGCACTTTAGCCTTTTTCTATGCCTCATTTGTTACCTAGTTTTTTGACTTTACTAGTAGTTATCGCCGTAGCTCGATTTTTTGGTTTTGTTTTTCGCTGTTTAAATCAGCCTTCTGTGATGGGCGAAGTTTTAGGCGGAATTATTTTGGGACCGTCGGTATTGGGTTATTTTTTTCCTGACTATATGGGGGCCATTTTTCATGCTGATGCCATGGTGTTCTTGCGCCATATTGCTGAAATTGGAATCGCACTTTATCTTTTTGTAATGGGTTTGGAGATAGATCTTCACCGCTTGAAAAAATCGGCGCGTTCAGCCGTGGCGATTTCTCAGGCCAGCATCATTCTGCCGTTTATTTTAGGTATCGGTTTAGCGATGCAACTTTATTCTAGTTACGCTCCGGCGGGGATTGGCCAGCTAGAATTTTCGTTGTTTATTGGAGTTTCTTTGTCGATAACCGCGTTTCCTGTGTTAGCGCGTATTTTAGCCGATTCAAATATGCACAAAACGCCACTCGGTGATTTGGCTCTGACATGTGCTGCCATAGATGATATCAGTGCCTGGTGTTTGGTAGCCGTCGTAACCGGAATTATGAAGTCTTCGTTATCGGGTGCGGGATGGACAATTGCGCTGACCATATTTTACGTTTTATTTATGATTACGGTAGTTCGTCCTTATGTCGAACGTTTGATTCCTCGTTTAGAACAATCGGTGGAACGACTGCCGCAGGCTTTACTAGCCTTAGCCGTCTTGGGTGCTTTAGCATCGGCGGCGATCACAGATCTAATTGGTATACATGCCTTCTTCGGTGCCTTCCTTTTTGGAGCGATTATTCCGCATGATAGTTTGGTTGCACGTGAAATCACTGAAAAACTTCAAGACTTCGTAGCAATTTTATTTCTGCCGGCCTTTTTTGCATTAACGGGCGTGAAAACTCAGTTAGGTTTGATGGGAAATTCTCGGGATGCGTTGATTTGCTTGGCAATTATTGGTTTAGCGATTTTAGGAAAATTTGGTGGTGCGTTCATCGGTGCCAAAATTTCTGGCAGCCCAACACGAGAAGCCGCGACTTTGGGAATTTTAATGAACACGCGCGGTCTAGTAGAACTGATCGTTTTGAATATTGGTTTGTCGGTGGGTGTGTTGAGTCCAACGTTGTTCACAATGCTCGTCATCATGGCACTTGTGACGACATTTATGACGGGCCCGTTGCTGAGGGTGATTAGGCAAACAGAAACTGTGACGTCCTAAAATGAGATTTTCAGATAGATCTTTAGTGAAATCCAAAACTTGCCGTATAGTAACTGTTGATGTTGCATTCAATTCCAGCCTTGGTGCTATTTTTTTTTATTAGTGTTTCTAGTAGTCGGTCGGCTAGCGGCAGTTCGTTGAAAAGTCTAGGTCCTTGTATTAACAAGGCCAATCAAAACAACGTAGCCTTACAGAAATCATTTAATCAGAGTTGGGAACCGTTGGGTATGAGTTATGTAGCATTCAATTCAGCCACGGGTAGAGAACAGAAACCTTTATTGCCTTCGAAAACTAGTTTTGTTTGTCAAAGCATGGCAGCCACCAATCAAAAAATTGATTTAAACCAGGTGTCTAGTTCATTGAACGAAGAATCAATTTTCGCTTTATCTCAGAATACTCGTTTTCCGCTGAATGGTGAACTAGGCTTTGTTCCTGCCGAGGAAACACCGACGCAATATAAATCTGAGATGATTAAGAAAGACTGTATTGTAGCTTCGATGAAAAGAAATCCCGGTAACACTGGTTATGTTTGTGACTACCCAGGTGATCGACACCCTACGGGTTTCAGTCCTTCTAAACAAAGTGTGCTTAAACCCTATGGTGAAGCATCAGGTTCAACGGCACAGTGTGTGGACGACCAAATGGCCGACTATATTCACTTTTCTGTGAATTCGGCGATTCAATGTCTGTCCGGCGTCGGCAAAATAGATAGTAAAACTATTTTTAGAAAAATAAATAATGAGTCTGCATTTAATATCTCGGTCGCTTCAAGAGGTGGTCTTGGGATTGCGCAAATAACAACGAGCGCAGTAAAAGAAATGACGGATCCGCAGTTGGGTAAAGGACGATATGTTTTGGATCATGTAGCCAGCAGTAATGATCCCTCCTGCAACGGATTTAAAGACGTGGCGATTCACGATCTAAGAAATGCGCCATCGACTGAGGTGTCCAATCGCTGCGCTTGGCTCAGTCCCGGCGATGGCCTAGCTAGAAATTTGATATATTCCATTGGTTACTATCTGACAATGCGAGATAAATACATTGTACCGGCATTGAATAGAAGGTCTCCTGAGCTTGCTAAAAATGAAACTATTTTAAATGATCTAACGTCTATCTCTTATGGCGCAGAAGGTATCAAACATGTCAAAAATATGCTTCGTAAGTTTCGTGTTAACAAAAGAACGAATGTATCTGAATTAAGAAAAAAAATTCGTGGCGGTAGTGTTTATCTGGATGCTATCCAGGCGAAAATGAAAGAAGTCACTTGCTTCCGCAATGGAATTGATCCAAGTAACAAAGAATGTCGAAATATGAAATTTAATCCAAGTGAGCTTGAGGGGGATTCATGTGTATCACCCATTTAATGGCTTATGTGCTATTAGTGACCGTCACGGTGTCAGCGAAAACCATGACGTTCAAAGACGTTATGAAGGAATCGAACCGGGTTAAAAAAAATATTACGTCGGCTAAATCGCTGGAACAGAAGAAAGATATTTTGAAAAAATGGGAAGCCAAACTTCAGGAAACCCTAAAGTCTTACGAAGAAGAGAACCCAAAAGAAGGAACGTCGGAAGAGGATTTAGTCAGTAAGTATCAGATATCTATGGAGCCTGTTTTTGACATAGTTAAGGACCAAATTTCAAAAGTGGCTTGCGTTAAAGCAGTTCATCAAATTGAATTAGAAGATCGTGATAATACAAAAAAAGATCCGTCTTTGTTATCAAGTGAGGCTAAAGAAGCGTTGGCCATTCTAAAGTTATTCTGCAAATAGAATTGGTATAGGAATTCTAAGAAACTTTCTTCGCATTTAGAGCATTTATAATTTCCCGTGAAATCAGATCCAGGCGAGCGACTTTATCAACCGCGCCCGATTCATAGGCAGCTTTGGGCATGCCGTAAACAACACTACTAGATTCGTCCTGCGCGATTGTTTTAGATCCTCGACGATGCATTTCTAATAAACCTTTCGCTCCATCAGCACCCATACCGGTTAGAATGACACCGACGCTGTTTTTACCAATGACTGAAGCCACAGAATTAAAAAGGTAGTCTACAGACGGCTTATGAAGATTAATGGGTGAATCATCGTTCACTCGAACCTCGTAGCCTCTAGATGTCTTTTCTACTTTCATTTGTTTTCCACCAGGTGCGATTAGAACTTGCGATGGGCGTAACTCATCGCCATCTTCAGCTTCTTTGACGACGAACGGGCAAAGCCCGTTCAGACGTTCAGCAAAAGCTTTTGAAAATACAGGTGGGATGTGCTGAACAATTAAGGTTGGCGGAATCTTTTCAGGTAACATCATAAGGACTCGAGTTACGGCCTCGGTTCCGCCAGTGGAGGCGCCGATAACTAAAATTTTTCTCGTATCAATTTCGATATCAGGAACGGTTCTGGAAGGAACAGGTCTTCGTTGCTGTATCGATACGTTTGGTTTGTTGTATTCGCGTGACTTTACGTTAGAAACTTGCAGGCGATTACTTGCTGTGTAGTACAAGATTTTTCTGCCGATGATATCGCCGATATCTTCGCCGGTGATCGCAATACCATTTTCGGAAAGGATTTTTCTGGCTATCATGATATTTTCGTGTCCGATGTCGTAATTTTGGTTGCCGATGACGATATCGGAAGCTCCACCGGCTATTTTGGCCGTAAATGTGGACGGGGGATCGCCGGTAATGTTCATAAATTCTTGGATTAGTGCCGGGATAGCGACTTCGCCATAACGAAAATCCTTGGCTTGGCCAAAATCAGAAAACGCTTTTGGGTGTCCGTAGTGAATCATTCCACCCATTTTTTGTTTTTCAGAATACAAACAGACGGAGACACATGTTCCGAGTACAGTCGAAATCACCGAAGATTCAGGACATAAAATAATCTCACCAATACTTAAATGATATAGAGGCTCGTTGCCAATCATCTCAAGTCCCTTTTTTAAAAACAGACGGGCCGACAGGAGACCAACTGTGACTGATTCCCTGGAAAGACTCAGAATGTCCAATAAATAAATGACCGTCTTTTTTTACGGTGGACTGAAGCTTCTTTTGAACGAATTCGATAGTGTCTGGTGAAAAATAAATTAAAACGTTGCGACAGACAACTAAATCAAAAACGCCATTCCCTGGCGACGTACGATCAATAAGGTTGTGTTGTTTAAATACAATCTTATTACGTAGGTGTGGTTTGATCCTAAACCAACCACGAGCATCCCCCTTACCGATATCTAGGCAAGGAGTGTGGTAGTCCACCGGAATTTCCGTTTTTTTGGAAATTGGATACACCGAATTTTGAGCCGTGCTCAAAACCTCCGTATCGATGTCCGTTGCCAATATTTTGAAGTCACGTCCCTCAGGTAAATGGCGTGATAATACCATAGCCAGTGTAAACGGTTCTTCTCCAGTACTGGAGGCGGCCGACCAAACTTTGAAAACTTTTTCTCGAGTTTTTAACCATTCAGGAAGAATGGTTTGAACAAGATATTCAAAATGTTTTGGCTCGCGGAAAAAATCAGTTTTGTTGGTGGTCAACAAATTGGTGAAATATTCCCACTCCGGATCGTCTTTATCGATCTTTGCAAGGTAACTGCGGTAGTCTCCGTAGCTATCGAGGCCATTAGCTGTAACACGTGAACGAAGTCGCGTACGAACTAAATCGCGCTTAGAAGTTTTCAATGAAATCCCGGCGCGGTCCTCGATTACCTTGCAAAAATAAAGTAAATCGTCTTCTTCTAAATCCGGGGTGGTTGTTGCACCCCATGGACTGTTGTTAGATGCCACAGACATTAGACATCCCTAAACCCGTCACTTTCGTAATCTGGAGTTTGATTGGCCGCTTTTTTAACTGGTAATTCTCCGTGAGGAACTGAAGTCTTTGCTTTTGGTGATCTTAAGCGGATCACATTTTGTTTAGTCGGTTCGCGGTAAGCTGGTTGAATAGATGCCGATGCCGTTTTTATTGGTTCTGCTGTTTGTGCACCACCATTGATTGTTAATACTAATTGAGTCACTGCATTTTTCAAAGACTCTGATTGAGCAGATAGTTCCACCGCCGATTGTGCGCATTCCTCGGATGTTGAAGCATTTTGCTGCGTCATTTGATCCAATTGATTCATAGCTTTTGTGATTTCAGAACAACCTCGAGCTTGTTCTTGGGAGGCCGAAGAAATTTCTGTCGCCATTCCTGAAACAGCGCCAACATTGGTGACGACTTGTTCAAACACTTCGCCACACTCCCGCGTTATTTGTGAGCCTGTTTCAACGTTTTGTTTAGTATCGGCTACCATTTGGTTTACTTTGTTAATACTATTTTCAAGCAACGAACCAATTTCCTCTGCCGCAATGCCACTCATTCGTGCCAAGTTTCCCACTTCTTCTGCCACGACGGCGAAACCTTTACCGTGTTCACCAGCGCGAGCGGCTTCCACGGATGCATTGAACGAAAGTAATTCTGTTTTGTGTACGATATCGTTGATAACTTTTGTTTTCTTGTCAATTTGTTCGATAACGCGAACAACTTCGATCATACCTTCGCTGCTTTGATTGATCTTTTGCATAGATAGAATCATTTTCTCAATAATACGTTTGCCTTGGTTAACCGTATCTTGTGATTTAGACGACGTTTCAGCCGCTGACGCTGCATTTTCAGAGTTTTTAGCAACCATGGAATTCATTTCTTCCACCGAAGCTGCGGTTTCTTCTAACGAAGCCGCTTGTTCAGCCGCCGCTTGCGAAAGTTGTTCTGATGCAGATGCAATTTGTTGCGAAGCTGTGCTGACTTGAATAGAGCCTTCGGATAACATTTTAATTACGCTTTGAATAGAACGACCCATAGCGCGCAGGATTGCAAACGCCAATAGGCATGCAATCAACATAGACGCTAAGCTTACTGTGATTACTAAATTACGTGAATTCTCATACAAGATTTCCGCATTGGCGTTTTCTTCTTTCATAGTCTTATCGTTGCGATCGATTAGACTTTGCAAATCACTCTCGGCCTCTTTGCGGATTTCTGCCATCTGCTTCATAAATACCATGGCGCCTTTGTCATCACCAGCGTATGCCAGTTTTTGACCTTCTTTTGCTTTTTCCCACCAGCGATCATAGCTATGACCAATTTTAGTCCAATAGGAGCGAGCTTCTTCGGATGAATCTTTGGTTGATTGTTCGATTTCTTCACGGAATTCGGTGTCTTTTTTATGCATTTCTTCCATCATGGCGCGGATGTGTTCTTTGTCGTCTTCTAAAATAATATTTGCTTGGCCAAGAGCTAATAAACGGAAGCTAGCGCGAACACGGTTGGCATGACGAATTCTGGGAACTGACTTGGTGATCGTATATTTTAGTGAGCCGTCTAGTTTTTCCATGCTATTGATGCCGACTACTGATATGCAGACACCGCCCAAGATAGCAATCATAAGGACGAACACTATTTTGATATTTAAACTTACTTTTTTCATTTTTCATGTCTCCTATTAGCCAACGTCTTTTAAATTTGTTTGTGTTAAAGCTTGGATATCTTGAATATTAAGTGCTGAACGAATATCTAAAATCAGCGTCATTTTATTATCTTCACGGCGAGCCACGCCTGTTAGATATTGTTGTTTGTTATCTGAAAGATTTGAAGGCGCTACACTGATGTCTTCGTGTGGAAATGCCAGAACACTATTGATACGATCTACGATCACACCTAAAAATAGTTGAGGTTCGATGTCTAATATAATGATAGCAGTCTTGGGGCCCGGATCTGTTTTCGGTAGTCGCAATTTTGCTTTTAGATCTAGAACCGAGATAACTTGTCCGCGCAAGTTAATGATGCCTTTGAAGTAGGCGGGTGTCTGAGGGATCGGCATCGGTTCGCTCATCTCGATCACTTCTTTTACTTGAAGTAACGGGATTGCGTATTGTTCTTTGCCCAATAAGAACGCCAAATAGCGTTCACTTGTAGCGGCTTGTCGGGCGCGCGCGGGACTTTTGCTTTCTTCGTAATGACTCATTTGCCTCTCCCAATTTGTTTGGTTGTTAGGATCTATCGGCAGGTATTTTTTTGAGGTAAGTAAATATTTATTTACAGCTAGTGATATACCAAACAACTGAAGTTATTTACTTCATTTTAACTAGAGAAAAGCAGCGGGCACTGGGTCCAGTGTGTTCTCAAGATTTCTTGAGAACATGTATTGAAACGAATTGAGAAAGTTAGTTTGATATAAAAATTTGATAACGTCTCAATATAGATAAAGGGCCTTGGTTGTTCACACCAAGGCCCTTTATCTTCTCTGGAGAAAACGTTCAGGAGAGAATTATTAACTATTTTAGTTTGATAGATTCAGTGTCTTTAGACAATGGTTTAGCATTGTGGTAAATACTATTTGATTTGTAAACTTCAACGTCTACTTGCATTTTAAGCCCTTTTTTTCCAACTAGAGGTGAACTCACTGGAATTGTTGTAGTTGGGCCAGTAGCGAGTTTAGTGAAAGTTTCTTTTTTGTCCCAAGTGATACATGGGAAAAAACCGATTTTGCATGATTTTACTTCGTATTTAATAACCAGTTGTTCGCCTTGGGCAACGGGAAGGATCGCCGGTGATACAGAAACTTGTAAATCAGCCGTCGTTGCGCCAGTGGCAGTTAAACTTACTGACTGAAGGGAACCTTTAGGCAATGGAACTTGCTTACGAGCGGCACCGTCAATTGAAACCACGATGTGGTTTGGACCAGTTTGTTGAGCCTGGATAGCATATTTATTGTAGTAAGCTTCTTTCATAGAAATTTCACCGGCTTCTGGAGACACTGATAACTCTATATTTTCAGTTTCTGAAGGTAGCAAGATTGAATTTTCAACGTTAAATTCAAAAGATACTTGGCGTGATTCGATTGGTTGCTCAACCGGAGCATCACACGTTCGTTGTACGTAGTAGCCTTCTTGAATTACATGAACTTCGTCACAAGTGTATGGAGTCGAAGTACAGCCACCAGCATAACCGAGATTAGCCATGTTTTCGTTCCTGTAATTGCTTAGTACAAGTGTTTTAACTTGTTGAGTGATCGCGCCATTAGCGGCAGCTGAATTGATCACAGATTTGAACGCGTTCCAAGATTTAGGTTTTGAGTTGAAATAACCACCAGCAACTAGTGGATCAGCAGAAGCCTGACCAACACCTTTGATAGCGGCCGCTAAACGACTAGGCTTCTCTTCTTTGCGAGCAGAATAGAAAGCATCCCAAAGTGGGCTTTTTCCGGCTCCGCCGCTGCAAGTTGTGTCATAGCAAGTTCCTTGAACTACTTGAACTGTTGGTTCTACTGGGAAACCACACTCATAATAGTTGTGTTGTAGAACGACACGTTGAAATGACTGAGCGTAAGTACCTTTTGATGCTGAACCGGCGACGGGCAGGCTTACAGTTTGTTTTTTCCAATAAACTTCTTGAGCTGTAGCAAACGATGAAATTAACAACATCGCTACAGGAATTAGATTTTTAAACATGGATATTCCTTTGGTTTGGTTAAAATGACCATTGGAATCTATAGATTTTACAAAATGATTTCAACTGTAGAGAAATAGACAGAGCGACGGTTTTAGTCACTACCATCGGAAAGCGCCGTATTTATAGGGTTTTAGACTAGTACTCGATCTTAGGTTGAATAATTGATTCTTCCAAAATTCGCGCACGTTCTTTCGTTAAGCGTGATAAACAACCAGTCACAACAACGGCTTCACCATGTCCACCGATCATTACTGTACCTTCAAAATTACATTGAGCATCGCGATAGGAAGCCCATGCTTTTTCCGCAGCTACAAGGCGATTCAGTGTTTCTAGTGCGGCGTCTGATTGGTTGATAGCGTCGGGATTGATATTCCCTTTAATCTGTTCAATCAATTTCGTATAGACTTGGCTTAATTTGTTATCGGCAATAGCATAGTCTTCATTCGCACATGCTTTCAGGGCGTCGTTCGACTGAGCCGCATCGTAACACTTGCTCACATCGAACTCCATTTCCGAATCTGCAAAGATTAGAAAAGGCATAATGAGTAATGCTAGTAGTAATACGATAGACGTTTTCATAACCACCCCAAATTTTAAAAACGCTCCCCAGCGCGACTTTCTATATATAGCTCAGAATTACATTTTTTGTTTAGGAAAGTGGGGCTTTGATTTTATTTCAGGGAGTGTCAAAAATTTTGACGAAATTTGTAAGGGATCGTTTGGGGGCGCCGAACACCGACGCCCCCCAAACGAATAACCACGAATTTATTTCGTAGTCATGGCGACAATTTTCTCAATCTCCTCAATGGGACGAGCCCCGTGCAAAGCAACGCCGTTCACAAGGAGGACGGGAGTTCCGGTAAATCCAAATTTCTGAAATTTATCCATATGGTTTTGAATTTTCGCGGCAACGTCAGCAGAAGTCAGTCTCTGCGACCTCTGTTGTTTTCCAAAAGTCGGCGATATCTTGCAGGATCTGAGTCGACACCGCTTCGCGGGGATCGGCTTCGTACCAATCTAAGGGCATTGACTTCGCAAAACTGGGTTGAATGAATCGGTTATCCATCAACACGATAATACCTTGATCTTTTTCCGATCGGATCACGCGTCCTGCTGATTGGATGGCCTTAGCCATAGCGGGATAAACATAAGCAAAATCAAAACCGGCCTGGTATTGTTCTTCGTAATAACCGCGCATCGATTCGCGTTCTAAATCAAAATTGGGTAAAGGTGGTCCCACAACAAATGCACCGATGACCATGTCGCCCGCATAATCGACGCCTTCAGAAAATACACCACCTTGAACGGCAAATAACACATATGCCGATCCCGGTTCCTTCAGCATTTCTAACGCTTCGTCGATTTCATCGCGTTTCATGTGCCGTTCTTGTTTTAGTACGCGAAAGTCAGAGGGCGGCGTAAATAAATTGGCGACTCTTTCCATAAAATCAAAACTGGGGAAGAAAGCGATATAGTTGCCCGTTTTTAGTTTCACAATTTTGTGAATGGCATCAGCGATCTTTGGGTAATTGCGGGAGCGTTCGGAATATTTCGATGATATTTGGGGAATGATCAACAATTTGCGATTAGATTTTGGAAACGGGGAAACAAACTCAGCTGTTTTTAAATTTTGAACATTTAATCCCGACATCTGACTGTAATAAGAAAATGGTTTTAGAGTTGCTGAAAAGCCAACGACCTGAGCGTATTCTTTATAGCAATCTTTCAGCATTTCCGAAGCATCACAGCACGTGATACGAATAGAGGCGGGATTAGGATGATACGTCGTAAAAAATTCGGGATGATCGCCTGAAACGTATTGCAAGGCCGCCGTAAATTCTGACCAATAAAAACAAAGTCGCATCACGGGATCGCCTGGCTGAATATCTACATCAGAATTTAAATAACCTGACAAAAAGGTGCGTAGTTCCGCATCCTGAGCCAAGAAATCATCACCAGGAGCCGGGATTTTCATCGGCGCCGTAATATTTTTCGGAGCACTGGATTTCACAACACTGATGCATTCATCAAACAGGTCATCCACTTGGCGCCGATAATTTAAAGGAATCAAATGCAAATCGGCGCGCATTTTTTCTAACGTCAAAACTGACAATGATGGCGAGTAATAGTCCATGGCTCGCGATGGTAGATTGTGAGCTTCATCAATCACTAGATTTGGCTTACCTTCAGACACTAATCCTGAGCTAGCCAGACGACCAAATGCCGATCGGGGAGCGAATACATAATTGTAATCACAAATCACCGTGTCCATATCCTGAGCGGCATCTAATTGTAATTCAAAGGGGCAGCATTGATGTTCTTCAGCGATCTCTTTAAAAGTTTTGCTGCTAAGACGTTTTTTTTTAGATAATTTTTCTAATAATTTATTTTCGGCCACCTTGGTGTAGTGGTCTTTGGCAAACTCGCAGTATTCAGGGTTACATAATGGTTCGTTCTTAAAACACATTTTGCTTTTCGCCGTTAGTGTCATGCCTTTGATGTTGGCTCCGTTATCTTGCAGCTTTTCAATCGCTTCTTCGGCAACGGCATGCTGACTGTTTTTCGGAGTCAGGTAAATCACTTTTTGTCCACGTGCTAAGGCTTCTTGCAACGTCGGATATAAAACGCCAACTGTTTTTCCTAAGCCCGTGGGCGCTTGCAATAACATGGGCTGATTTTCTTTCATTCCCTCTTGAATCGTTTGAATTAATTCAACCTGACCCGAACGAGGTTTCGTAAACGGAAATTGAAAATTTTCAGAGGCTTGCATTCGGCGTTTAACGCGTTTTTCGGCCAATTTCACTTCGTCGACTAATTCTAACAGGCGACGATTCATCCATGCTTCGTATTTTACAATGTCCAACTCGATATCCATATCCATCGATTCAAAATTACGTGACGAAATTAAATGCAGAGTCAGAACGGGTTTCTTTTGAGTCTGCAGCCAGTGAATGTATCCGTAAGTTAACAGCTGCAGGCAGTAAGGATGATCAATACCGGCTTCGCGAATGCGTTTAGAGAGTTCAAAAATATTAAAACTAGATTTGATTTCTTCAATCTTAGTTTCCGATTGGTCTTCAGTGATATCAAAAATGCCGTCGATGCGGCCGCCGATATCGAAAATATAATTATCGATTTTAAATTCATGTGAAGTCATGACCTCCGCACGGTAATTCGGATGAGATTTTGCACGGGCCGATTGCACACGTTGATGAAGTTCGATCCCCATTTGTTGGCTGCGACCAAATCCTGAATAAGCATCAATACTGCCACGACGAGGTGCTGGCACTGCGAATTCAGTCAGTGGGATAGAGATCTTTTTTTGCTTAGCCATTAAAATAAACTCAGTTGATCGGGATTTTCAGGGAATAAATCACTATCGGGAAATGCAGCGATGCCCAGTGTGTTTAGATGTTTAACTAAAGCACCTTTGCCACGATGTTGAACGAAAACTTTTTTGGCTTTGGATTCCACAATCGTTTGTACCAAATCATTCCAGTCAGCGTGGTCCGACATCACAAAACCATGATCGAAATTTCCGCCACGTTGTGCTGTCCAGCCCGAAGCAAATGCAGTTAGATATTTTTTTCCTAGTATATCCACCTGTTCAGAATTCATAAACGATTGCGGTACTATAAATAATTCCCCAGTTAACACACGGTCCTGTTCAACGCGACTTAAACAACGGGTTGGTGCCATCGGCACGCCATGGGCGCGATAGCATTCATTGATTTCTGTGGCCGAAGAATGACAGTAGATCGGTTTCGACGTCAGTGGGAATAATTCACCTAAAATTCGCTGTGTTTTTCCCAGCGAGTAAGCAAAGATCACACTGTTGAATCCTCGGCTAGCATTTTGATTCCACCAGTTTAGAATTTCTTGGCCCAGATCGACACTTTTATTCCAAGTAAAACTAGGCGTTCCAAACGTGGCTTCTGTGACAAACACGTCACACGTTACAGTTTCAAAAGGCTCGCACGTAGGATCTTTTTCGCGTTTGTAATCACCCGAGGCCACCCAAACTTCGCCATTAAGTTCCATACGAACTTGTGACGAACCTAAAATATGGCCTGCGGGATGGAAGGAAATGGGAACGCCATTGATTTCAAAAACTTCACCGTAAGCAAATTCAGCGACTGAAATATTTTTTCCAATGCGGGATTTTAAAAGTGAGACTCCTGAATCCACACAGTAATACTGCTTACTGCCTTTGCGAGCATGATCGGAATGCGCGTGCGTAATCACCGCGTGATCAACGGCACGAGAAGGATCAATGTAAAATTGGCCGGCAGGACAATAGAGGCCTTTTGTGGTCATAATAAGCATGAAGGGCTTCAGTTTAGGAAAAAATTGAAGGGGAGTCAGCACAGATCTTGAAAATTGTGCTATTTGACCAAAGTGGCTAGTGGACACTGAACAAAGTTGGTCCTTTTCTAATTCGAAGCCACACCGAATTTTAATTTTCTGCACTGTGTTTTTAGAGTTCTAAGTTGACCCCGATACCCCTTTCGATTTTTATGGCCACCTCGGAGGGTCCTTTAATGAAATTTTCAACAAAACTACTTTTATCATTAGTAGCCACATTGATCACAGCGCACGCGTTCGCACAAAGCACTCAGCGTTTTGAAATGATGGTTTACTTAAAAGCACAACCTAATTTTGCTCGTCTTAACATGGTTGTTGATCGCGCGTACCGTGCTAAATCCATTTACGCCGATCTTGTGACGAACACTCGTCAATCTCAGTCTGCGATTTGGCAAGCTCTACAACAACGTGGCTACCAATACCAAAGTTTCTACATCAACAATTCTATCCTAGTTAGAAATGCAGATGCTCAATTAGCAGCTGAATTTCAAAAACACCCGGCAGTTAGAAAAGTCACTTACAATACACCATTCAGAATGAAACCAATCGGTAACTTACGCGAACCAACTCCGCCAGCAATCAATGGCGTTGAGCAAAGCCTAATCGCAATCCAAGCCGATAAAGTTTGGGCGATGGGTGCTCAAGGGCAAGGTATCGTCGTTGCGGGCCAAGACACTGGCGTTCAGTGGGATCACCCAGCGTTAGTTCGTCAGTACCGTGGTAACACAGGTCGTGGCGTGAGCCATGATTACAACTGGCACGATGCTATTCACAAACAAACATCTCGTAACGTACGCAATAAATGCGGTTACAATTCAAAAGTTCCTTGCGATGACCAAGGTCACGGAACGCACACTATTGCCACTGTTGCTGGTAGCGATGGCGCCAACAATAAAGTCGGCGTAGCTCCGGCAGCACGCTGGATTGCATGCCGTAACATGGACGCTGGTGTTGGCACAGTGGCGACTTACACTGAATGTTTCCAATTCTTCTTTGCACCCTATCCATTCGGTGGTGACCCACAAAAAGATGGTAAACCAGAGTATGCTCCTCACGTAATGAACAACTCTTGGGGTTGCACGCGTTCTGAAGGTTGTACGGGCGATGAATTCACTGAAGTTCTAAAAGTCATGTACCAAGCGGGCATCATGGTTGTTGCGAGTGCTGGTAACGAAGGCCCAGGGTGTTCAACAATTGCAGATCCACCAGCGAATCATTCTGATCTGACGTTCTCAGTAGGTGCTACAAACAATTCAATGAAAATTGCATCGTTCTCTAGCCGTGGTCCATCAGCTTTAGATGGTAAAGTAGGTCCTGATATTTCTGCTCCGGGTGTTAACGTCCGTTCCGCAGTTCCAGGAAATGGCTACCAATCTATGAGCGGAACATCAATGGCGGGACCTCACATGGTGGGTGTCGTTGCATTGTTGTGGTCAGCGAATAAAAACTACGTAGGTCGTATTGCTGAAACGGCTACTGTATTGACTAAGACGGCTAAGCCGATAACTGCGGGCGAAAACTGCGGTGATTTAGCAGGAAATTCAATTCCTAATAATACATATGGATACGGATTCGTTGATGCTTTGGCAGCGGTTAAAGCGGCGGCTGGGCTTCGATAGTCTTTTTATATTTTGACGTTTTGAGGGAGCAGGAGTGATGAACTCCTGCTTTTTTTTGCCTTTTAGGCTGGTTTTTCAAACAGAGATCGTTCCGTCAGCCGCAGCCGTGTTTCAAGTTCTGAAACACTGTTTCAAAATTCTACTAGCCAATCCGAAACACCTACGCTATCTTCCCGGTATGAGCTTAACTTCCGACTTCCTAAAAACCGAATTTGAAAAAAGGCGATCAAAGAATCCTAATTTCTCTGTACGCTCATTCGCAAGATGGCTCGAACTAAGCCCCGCACAAGTCTCGCAAGTGATGTCGGGTAAACGTCCGCTTACTTTAAAAGCGTTAGAGAAAATAAACAGAAAGCTCGATATTTCTCCATTTGAAAAACAAACCTTGGTCGATTCCCTCGTCAGTGCTTCGGCGAAGAAATCAACCGAGATCGTCAGTGAAGAAAAAGTTTCGTTCCGCACGTTATCAGAAGATCAGTTCAAGTTAATGGCGGACTGGTATCACGTGGCCATTTTAAGTCTGACTCGACTGCCCGGAGCCAAAGGGGATCCGCGCTGGATTGCTCGTAAATTAAATATTTCAGTGGAAGATGCGAATCAAGCGCTGCAACGTTTGCAGCGCTTGAACATTGTTTCTGTAGCGCCAAAATTTCAACAGATCGGCGATCCGTTAAAAGTCATCTCTGAAATCCCGTCAGCGGCGATTCGTCGTTATCACAAGCAAAACCTGGCTTTAGCATCTGAAAAAGTCGATACGATCGATAATTCCATGAAGAATTTTGAATCGATGTCGATTGCAATTAATACTAAAGATATTCCGCAGCTTAAAAATCATATCGATCGTTTCTTAAACCAAATTCAGAAATTTTCTGACAAATCTAAACCAAATCATATTTATCATTTTAATTTACAATTATTTCCAGTGACTACGTTCGAGGAGCTACCATGAAGAATTTAATTTTATCCATTTTGTTTGTGGCCCTATTGACCAGCTGTGCGTCCAAACACCCTGGCAATTATGGTAAACCGATTGGTGATAAAAAAGCGATCGCTATTATCGTCAGCGGCAAAACCGTCGATTCAAAGCCAGATAGTCCGTTTCAACAAATTGAACTAACAATTGAAAATGCATCGGCCGATTGGGTTCGCATTTCACGAGCTGAGGTTGTCAACGATGATCCCGGTAAATCCAAAATCAGCGTTGTCGTTGGCAATGATTTGCAATCTTGGACGGAAGCAAAAAGTTACGAGCAAACATTGAAAGATCAAAATGAAGCTATGGCGGCTGCTGGTATCGCCGCAGCAGGAGCTGCTGTAGCGATAGGTGGGGCTTCTGGTAAAAATTCGGGTGCAACCAGTGCCGGGCTTGCTACCATGGTCGGTGCGGCGGCGTATTCTGATGCAAAAGCGATCGGGAAATTTAAAACCGATACAGAGCGTGCATTGAAAGTTCCCGGACATCATTTGTACACTCCTTTTTCCATTCCGGGAAAGATGTTTCTTAGGAAATGGTTATTGATGAATAAACCTGTGGGTGCAATGATCGACAACTTAGTAGTGGAGTTTGAAACCGTGGAAGGCGTAAAGGAATCCTATGTTATCAAAATCTAGTTTTATAATCGTCAGTCTATTGGTAATCAGCGTCGCCTGGGCGAATCGTATCGGCAATGGTGGTAACGTTGTTGTTTGTAATGACATGATTCAGGTTTTAGATTTTTATGAAGCAGAGACAGCTTCCAAATTTCCAACTGATAGCGAAAAAATGGACTACAAAGCCATTGCGGACGAAGTCTTTAAACGCTTGAAGCCGATTTCTAAAAAACTCGGTAAACAATATAAAGATCGACTTGGTTCCATCATTCAAGAAATTGATTTCAAAGAGGGCGTGGCTTTAACCGACGTGAAAGATTCTCTATTCACATTTAAGCCCGAAGATAAAAACTGTGAAGTACAGCAGATTGCGATTCGCAAAGACATATCTTTACCAAATGAAAAGCGATTTGTGATTGATAAAAAACTTTGGGATCGACTCGATTCAAAAAACAAGTCGGCATTGATCGTCCATGAAATTATATACGAGCATTTAAATAAGCTCGGTGAGACCACATCTGTGAAGGCACGCAAGATTGTGGCCTACCTTTATAGTGATCAAATCACGAGCAAAGAGTTTTGGAATATCATTAAGTCTTTAAAACTGCCGATATATCCTGATTAACTGCGTCGGTTCCAGGCAAAACCTGGGACTTTCGTTGCCCAATCCAAATAGAAACTATAGATTAAGGGCGCTTTCACAAAGGAGCGCCCATGATTCAAGAACAAGCTTTAGTTCCTCAAATATTAAATCAACGTGGTAACAAAGTTCTGGAAAACAGCTTATCGATTGTATGCGGTGTTGTTTTACTAAGTTTACTAGCTCAAATTGCGATTCCATTGCCTTGGACTCCGGTTCCAGTCACAGGCCAAACATTTGGAGTGGCACTGACAGCATTGTTATGGGGGCGTAAACGCGGGCTTGCAGTTGTGTTGTCTTACCTAGCTGTCGGGGCTTTAGGTTTACCCGTATTTGCGATGGCTAAAGCCGGTTTGTCGGTGGGCCCAACGTTTGGATATTTGATCGGTATGGCAGTCGCGTCTTATTGGATGGGATTTTTGTCAGACGCAGGTTGGACGAAATCACTATTTAGAACTTGGTTAGCTGCGGTTTCTGGAAGCGTGATCACGTTCGCATTTGGAGTGTTAGTTCTATCTATCTTTGTTCCAACTAAGGCATTATTAGTTTCTGGCGTTCTTCCATTTTTACCAGGGGATGCGATCAAAACGTTACTCGTTACATTCGTCGTATTTCAAACTCAACGTTCGGCTCAAAATAAACTAAAATAAAAATCCAGTGAACGTCACACTCAAGTTATCGCCATTGACCACTTTATCAAATGCGGTCAGGCGATAATTCATCGAGGTGTGACGAAGTCCTATAGACATCATTTCATTCGTTTCCGTGACCCATAATTTTTCTGCAGCTAAAACAAATCCCCAAGCGTTCTCGACACTAGTTGAAGCCGAAGCATTCGTTCCTTTGGCGTTGATACTGCTATTTATGTGACATGTGGAACCCCAGCCTAGTCGAAAATTTTCGATCGTGTTTTTATAAAAATAGATGGCTTCAATGGGAACACGCGACCATGACACCGAACTGTCTTGTTCCCGCGCATCGTTTTGAAATAGGTATCCGATACCCAATTGAGCTTCAAAATGGTGAGGTACGGTTGGCGAAACGGTAATAATTTTTCCCAACATGAAAAACAGTCCAGAGCCTGCGTGCGTTCTGTAATTTTGTCCACCCGATGCGGACGATAGTGAATCGCCGCCGTCACCATAACCAAACGTTAAAAAACCACTGGATGCTAAGGCGGCGTTAGTAAGTAGCAGTAGTGCGAGCTTGTACATCACAGCTTAGTACCTTTAATCATTTTAGTTAGTTCACCTTTAAGCTGGATAAGAGACGATGTCTTAGCATCATTAATTAATTCTTTGTCTGGCTTGCCAAATGCGGCAACATAGGTTTTGTTTGTGGTGGCTTCGGCTTCGGCCGTCAAATATAAAAATTCGTTACGTACGTCCCACAGAGCCGCGCTAGTAACAAACAGCGTGTCGACTTCAGAACCAGGAATAAATAACGCTGGCAGTGTCAGCGCATACGTCCATCCTAGCTTATTGATATAGCGATCCGTTTGACCGGCACCACTGATAACGAGCAGTGCATCGGCCTGGTGTTTTGCAGCGGCCAGTCGCAATGATTTTAAATCTTCATCAACTACTAATGAATTCATAAGGGGAAATACATCCGACACAACGCCATCTTTTTTTAAATCGGCAGCAATCGTTTCAAGCATCGCTTTGTCTTGTTCTGTCCAGCGCCAATCGACGCTGGACAGTTTACTTTGACTACCGAGGGATGACGGGGAGGGGGATTTAAAATAGACGGCTAACTTAAATGATTTCGGTAAATTTGGTTTTTTGTTAAACGCGTCTTTAATTTCGGAATTGTTGAATTCTGGTTTTGTAACGGAAATTTGTTCCTTCAAATCACCGCGGTTAAAACCTTTGCTAGCACAAGACAATTGTATAAGTAGAAGAAATCCAACAGTAAATCGTTTGTAAGTTATAGACGTAAGCAGCATAGACATAAACACCTCGTAGTTATTGGTTCATGCTATCGCGCGTGAAAAATTCTGTCCAAAGAACGGTCTGGGGTATTTTGTCTTTTGAAACACTTTATGATGACTAAAATGCCCCATTTAAAAGAAAAAACGGCGTGTATCAAGGATTAAGCGCAGGCACCCTTATTGCTTTGTTAGCCCTCATGAAGATACAGAAGTAATGTCGCTGCGAAAGCGGCGACTGAAACTTTGTGCACAAAAACAATAAAGGAGTCAGCAATGAATCAAGATGTAATCCAAGGTAAATGGAACGAAATCAAAGGCGAAATTAGAAAAGCTTGGGGTAATGTAACTGGCGACGAGCTAGAGCAAACTAAAGGCAACCTAGATTCAATCTCTGGCATTATTCAGCAAAAATATGGACAACGCAAAGAAGATGTATCTGAAAAATTAAAAACAATCGTTGGTCGTTTTCAACAAAAAGCGGAATCAAAATATGAAGAATTAAAAGACGCGGCAGTTAAAAAAACGGACGAATTCAAACAAGATCTTCGCGATAAAAAAAGTCATTAATTGGACGATCCTTTAGGGCATCTAACTCTGTGGATCTTCGTCTAATCAATTAGACAGAAAGGATTTATGAAAATACGTATACTCATAATCATAAGTTTTATGTTTTTACTTTCTGGGTTGGCTGCGGTGAATGCGGACAATACAGAAGTGAACAAACGTGATCGACAGAATCAAGAAATAACGGCCGATAAACATGGGACGTCTGAGAAAGATATTAAAATATCTGCTGAACTTAGACAGCAACTTGTAAATGATAAGTCCTTATCTGTTTACGCTCAGAACATAAAAATTATTACCGTTAATGGTGAGGTCACGCTGAAAGGACCAGTGAAATCAGTTCAAGAACAACGATCTGTAGTTTCAAAAGCTAAAAAAGTTTCAGGTGTTTCTAACGTTTTAAATAAAACAGAAGTAGTGACTCAATAATATTAAAAGGGAGATTTTTTATGCAAAAAGGTGATAAAGCAGTATTTGCGATTTTTGACAACAAAAGCAATTTAGAAAGCGGTGTCGATAGATTGAAACTAAATGGTTTTCGTCTAAGTGACATCTCGATCTTGATGCCTCAAGAATCTGGATTCCAAGAACTGAAACATGTTCGAGGGTCCAAAGCTCCTGAAGGTGCCGCTGCTGGTGCTGGAACGGGAGCTGTTCTTGGTGGTGTTTTAGGTTTGCTGGCGGGTGTGGGTTTGCTAGCCATTCCAGGCGTTGGACCGTTCATCGGTGCGGGTCCCATCATGGCTGCATTAGCAGGTATTGGTGTGGGCAGTGCGGTGGGCGTTGTCAGCGGTGCCCTGGTAGGATTGGGTATTCCAGAATATGAAGCAAAACGCTATGAAGGCTTTGTCAAAGAAGGCGGTATTTTAATGTCAGTCCATGTGGACGACGCGCAGTGGGCTGATAAAGCTAAAAAGATTTTAGAAGCATCCGGTGCTAAAGATCTTTCCGTCACGACAGAGCTTAAAGGTGAATTTGAAACTTTAGAAGAAAGTCGGACGTATAAAGATATGGGCATTAATCCAACGCCAATAATTTAACAAACAAACGTGTGGGGCAGCTACACTTTCAACAACCGTAAAGGAAAATTGAAGGAGTAGTTGCCTCACTTTATATAAATACGAGGAACAAATGAAAACACTACTAGTTATACTAGCGACAATGGCTCTGGGGTTGTCTCAGGCAGCACTGGCTCAAACAGGATATCCAAATGACATCACCTCTCCATCATCGGCCCCTGGTCAAAATCCGCCGCCGACAAACCCACCGGTGGCAGAACAATCAAGCCGTACTCAGGATAACACTCGTTATCGCTCACCAGGGGGTCTATTTCTTGAACCTATGCTAATCACCACACAAGAAGACACAACCATCAAATCGTCACAATTGCCAATCATTCAAGATGATACATCTGGTAAACAAAACGGTTATGGTGTCGGACTTCGTTTTGGTGGTCACCTATCTGAAGTTTTCATGTTAGGTCTTGATGCTCGTTATTCTAAAAGCCAGCTTAAAGATTCTTTCTATGAAACAGCCGACACAAATGTTTACGACGTGGCACCATTCGTAGGTGTGCAAACTCCTTACTTTGGAATTCGATTGTTAGCCGGTTACGTAGTAGCGGGCGAAAATGATCCTGCTGCCGGGATTCAAGGTTTAGATTTGAAATTTAAGGAAGCCAACGGCTGGCGAGTCGGTGCGGGTCTATACGTTGCCGCCGTTAGCGTAAACGTGGAATACCAAGACTTAACTTACAATTCTACCGAGATTCAAAACTATGGATTGATCAACAGATCGGGTGGCACAACTTCAGTTGATGCAAATAACCGTGGTTATTCCGTCAGTCTAAGTTTCCCCGTGGAACTTTAGTGTTGAAAGTGTATTGCTGATCTGCTTGTCACAGTTGAAAAAGGTAAAAAAGACTATTTTAAACAATAACGGATTATGAAGGTGATTTATGAAAAAAACGCTAATGACAATAGCTTCAACTGCAGTTCTAACATTTACCGGTTATGCGATGGCACAATCGGCACAAACGTCCACGCTGCCTGCGCCAAAGCCAGTGACTCAACTATCAGAATTTAAACCTCATGTTGGTGTCTTGCTTGGAGCTGCACAGCCAGAAGGCAGCGGTATCACCGCTTCGGAAATAGCAATAGATATTGGCTATCAACCTTACATTCCGTTTGGTATCGCCGCTGAGTTTAATCATGCTCGCATTGATGATGGCATTGAGGCTCAAGATAGAAATACTTTGTGGTTAAAAGGTTCCTATAATTTCGGAGGGACTACACCGGTAATCAAAAATAGTTACTTGGGTCTGGGAGTTGGTTCGGTATTTAAACCAGACGGTACTTCATTGGCCATAGCCCCAATTTTAGGTTTCGACATTCCTGTGGCTCGCACGACGGAAGGTGTATTTTCGTTGGGTGCCAGTGCTCGTTATGCGATTGTTGGCGACGACGAAGTGGATACGTTCACTTTAGGCGGCGTGGTAAAATATTGGTACTAAATTATAGTTTAAAAACGGTGGCTAGAATTGAATCTGGTCGCCTATTAAATTGAAACTTTTTTAAGGAGGTTCAAATGTTACGTGCAGCAATTATATTTTTCGTTCTTGCGCTGTTGGGAATTCTATTCGGCGCAACTGGTTTCGCGGGTATTTCTATGGACATTGGTAAAGCGTTGCTTGGTGTATTCTTAGTACTAGCCGTTATCAGTTTTGTGGTTTCTCTTCTTTCTGGGAAACGTTCCTCTGGGACCCTGCCGTAGTCAGATAGGGCCGAATTACTTTTTAAAAAAAATAATAACTAACAAGGAGTTTATTATGAAAATGTTTACACCAATTTTAGTAGCTATTGCGTTTGCAGCATCTGCACATGCCTGGACAACGACACAAGATGCCGCTGACCGGTTAGGCGCTGCCCAAGTTAAAGAGGTCAGCTTTGATAAAAATTCTGACAAACTGAGTGATGCCCAAAAAGCAGAAATCAGAGCCGCTATTCAAGAAGCGGCTCAGAAAGGTAAAATCGACGAAGTTAAAATTCTAGCTTGGTCAGATAAAGAATATCCATCTGAAAATGGTAAACAATCTAAAGAAGAAGTAGGTTTAGCTAAAAACCGCATTAAATACCTTAAGTCTTTCCTCAAAGAAGAACTGAAAGTCAAAAGTGTAGACACTCACAATATGGCTGAGCGTCCAAATTCACTTGAAAAATTGTTTAACACGTCGGATGCCAAAGTAAAAAACACAGCCGAAGCTTCGGGAGCCGCTCCAACTGCTGGCAACACAGGAATCTTTGACCTTAAAGCGCAGGCTTCTAAGGGTGTTGTGATGGTATTCTTGAAAAAATAACTATCGTTTCAGATTAGATCAATCCATTCAAAAGGCTGGCTCACAAGAGCCAGCCTTTTGTCGTTTCGGCCCCAGTTCGGATCGTTCATCAGTCCTGAAGCTCGCCAAATCATGAAGTATTTTTGATAAAGTTACGCTAAGAAAACTCCGATCGTTAACCGCTAACAAAAAGGGGTTTTTCATGAAGCGACGTTTGCAATACGGTGCCGGTGTATTCATAGTAGCAGCCATGTTCATGGTTGGAATCGGACTTAATTATAAAAGTCCAAAAACAGGTGCGGGTAATTTTTCATCTGAGTTAACGACATCAAAGCAGATCAACATTGCTGATAAAGTAGAAAGTATCAAAAGTGTATTTTCAGATAGATCACTACTTTCCTATGAAAAATGTTCGACGGAGCTAAATAAAGTCTACGACGATTTAAATTCTATTCAAATTGAACAATTCAATTTGGCCGAGTTAAAACGTACCGCTCCGTCGGTGATCAAGCAGCTTTTTGATTTGCGAATTTATATCCGCGAAAATTTTCAAGCCGCTTATTTCGAAAATCCAAAAATTTCAGCTGAATGTGCATTTTCCCACCGTCGTGTATTTCGTGCCATTCGTGTGCTGGAGGATTACATTGGTATGCTAGCCGAAAACGTAATCAGCGCGAAAGGCCTGACTGTACGTACGGATGAAAAATTCTATCGTGTGTTTGAAGGTAACGAGATGAATTTTATGTGGAATGATAAATACAAACCGGCGGATCCATTAAAATATGAACCGCAATCGGGTGACGTGGTTCTTTCACGTGGTTCAGCGTCGGTGTCGGCGGCTATTGCGCGTATTACCGATGAAGACTCTAATTTCTCGCATGCAGGTATTATTTATGTAGATCCAGTGAGCAAGAAAATCGAAACGGTAGAGGCCCACATTGAGTTCGGTACTTTGGTGGCTGATATCGCAGACTATAAAGATATGAAAGTTCGTTCGGTTGTATTCCGTTTGAAGCGCCCAGGCGCAACGGATAAACAAAATGCAGAAGCAGCTCATGAAGCGGCTACGAAAGTACGTGCCGAAGTTTTGAAATACAAAGCGGCTTATGGAAAATCAAAGTATCCAAACCCATGTTATGATTTTGGAATGAGAATCGACAATCCTACGAACATCGTACCTTCTAACGATTTAAAAACTCGTAAGTGTATTTTTTGCTCGGAAGTGGTGTCATTAGCGTATTCGTTGTTAACTAAAGACAGATACAATTTGCCGACTTACAAATCGCCAATCAATCCAAAAAACAGAAAGTTCTTAAATGATATCGGCGTGGAAGTGAAAGAAACGTTTGCACCAGCTGATATGGAGATCGAACCGTATTTCGATATGGTTTTAGAATGGAGAGATTATATCCGCGTTCACAAAAGTCATGTTATGGATTCTATTTTGACAAGTATGTATGCTTGGATGGATGACTATGATTATCAATTTTACGTACCGTTAGTTGATAAACTTAAATCCAACATTGCCTTTACTGGTCGTCGTATTCCTTTCTTTGACCGCATGACGGGTCTAGATGAAAAGTTTCCTTTAAATATGAGTAAGAACGCATTGTACGCGATGTTGATGCTGGATGAAGTCTCGAATCAATTAGCGGCCTTTATTTCTGATGGCGAGAAAGCAAACAATGTTACTTACACACCAGCTCAAATGAACGACGCCTTAAATGCTTGGCGCAAACATGATGCTGATGATTATAAAAAGGGCACTAACTACAATACTGGAAATGATCCAGCGAAAGCTCATCGGTTCCATCATTTGTTACGTCCTAAAAAATAATAAGATCAGTATTTATTGATTTAAAACTAAAAAGCCCAAATGTTTATCATTTGGGCTTTTTAGTTTCTAATTCATCTGTTTTAAGTTCAGGCTAACTAGCGCCTACGGTGCGTTTGCATCTAAAGTACGTACGTATTGACGTAAAGGAGATGGAGCGTAGCTACCGTCAGTAGTTAACAACTGACGAGGAACTGATTTGCGGTTGTACATGATTGCATTTGCATCATGATCGATCGCTAGAGCAGCGCCTTCGATTGTTAAACCGGCAAATAAACCGCGTGAACGAGAGTAGCTGTAGACTTCGCTTTTTAATTGATAGTCAGTGTTAGCTTTGGCTTCGCGGCCTATTGGACCAACCGATACTGAAGCGTCGCCGCCCAATGTGAAGTTGTTTACGCTTAAACGATCAACTGCATTTGGGTTAACAAATACAAGGATCATATCTACAGCCGAGATACCAACTTGTAGACCCCAGTTACCACCAGCGATTCTTACGAATGATGGTTGGCTCCAACCTTTTTCAACGCGGCAAGATACAAGACCTTGACCAATACGTGCACCAAATACAAATCCACCACGGATGACATCTGGTAATACAGCGATACAAACGGCTCTATCTAGTAGATCAATTGGGATGGCTCTATCTTGAATTTTCATCACTTCGTCCAAAACTTGTGATGCACGAACTGTCTTTTGCATTAGACCATTTTCTGTTGTTGCCGCGAAACCAGCAGTTGGAATCACCGCAGCGATTACTAATGCTAATAAACTTTTTCTCATGACTATCTCCTTTTTGTTTTTATGTTTTCTTCAAACATGTTGAGTCAAAACGGTATCAAAGCAAAATGATGGCCAGGAAAAAAATTCGATGTAAGTTCGCTAGAGGTGCTTATCCTATCTATTAAAATTTTGTGAGTTGAAAAATATCCTGAGTCATCCGTTTTAGCCCCGCGACCGTTAGGGAAAATTTGTACAATAGCATTCATCATAAAATTGAAATCTATTTCACTGTGACACCAGCGACGCAGATGTGGGCGTAGTTATTGCAATCACAGTTTGAAGAGATGGCAATCGCCAAATTTTTTTAAGAGTCGGCTAGCGCCAAACAAACAACACAAGGAGACAGAAGATGGCTAACGTAACAACTGAGACATTTAATAAAGTAGACAAAGTAGCTCATAACATGAAAGATAAAGTGGCAAATGGTGAAGACCAATTGACACAAATGACGTATGATGCGGGCAAAAAAGTAGGAGCTATTGCTTCTGAGTTTGCTCATTCAACTTTAGACTATGCTAAAAATGGTCGTGAATTCGTAAAAGAAAATCCAGGTAAAGGTATTGCAATCGCTGCCGGCGTTGGCTTACTGGCTGGCAGCTTATTAACGATGGCCATGCGTCGTCGTCACTAGATATTAATTCTAAGAGGTCAGGGGTGATAAATCCCTGGCCTCTTTTTTTTGGAGGAGGGAATCCAAATGATTAAGTCATTTCTAGAAGAAGAAGCACAAGGTATCGTGATTAAATTTTGTTTGGCGATGGTGTGCTTGTCGGTTTTAATTTTTTCTTTATTTCAATTAGGTTATGCTTTTCAAACGTGGGTGGCTCAATATAAAGATGCGTTCCAAATGTCATGCGTGATGTTCTCGTCAACCTTGTTGTTAAGCTTGCTTGGTATGTACTTCCTTTTCAGCAAGCGTACACCCGAAGTTGACGAAAACGGCATTGTCGATGTTCATCACCCATTAATGGGTATGAGCCTTCAAGAGAAAGGTTTCACATTTGTTCGCGGGCTCATTGATGGGCTCGTAAACGGTCGCAGTACTCAGTAAATCTGGTCACAAATTTGCCTGGTTTATCGCTATGCTGAATTGTAGAGCGTGGATTGTGCTTCAGATATTGCTGTTTTCGTTTTGGGCGGGTGCCGACTCGCTGTCTTGCGGTAGTTTTTACAGACTTGTAAAGCCGGTTTTGTCCTATGGATTAGAGATCGAATTTACGGCCAGCCGCCATCCTGAATTATTAAACGATTATCGACCTTACCACACGTCAGAAAAAAAGTGGCTTTCGTTTCCTATGGAAAAACGGATGCAGATCGTGGAAAGCCAGGTGACTAAAGACCGTGTGAATACATTAGTTCGCATGTCGATGGCCCCTGCCTGGGCACCTGAATTTATGGATAGAGAAGGCCACGGGACGTTTGAAGCTAATTCGATGATTTTTTCGGACTTGTTCGCTCTTAAACAAGGACTGAGTCGAATGGGACGACGTTACGGCAAAGGTTCAGCTCAAGTGCACGTGGTTTTTGATCGCAATGAAGTAAAGGCTTCGCACACGGGTTTTATTACTTTCTCTGCCGATCGCGCGCAACTGCGAAACTTAGTTTTGGGATATGGTAAATACCAACAAGATAAATCTAAAATTCCGGCCGCCAATATCATGCATTATGTGTTAGGTCCCATGACGGCCTCTGGTGAAGAAGCCACTGCGACGTTAGATAGGAAAATAGCAAAAGGAGAATATTTGTCCGACGATACAGGGGGTAAGTATTATTTGTCTACCGTATTGCGTGCAGGCGTCTATGGCAAGGACAGTGATTTGGTGGGCTATGAATTAAGGCAGTTCAACTTTGATCACGAAGGACTAGTTCAAGAAGTCGAGCATGTGAGCCATGTGATTCAGAATAAAAAAATTGATCGTTTCAATCGTTTTGCTGGTTCTATAGAAACTAAGGAAGTTATTTGGGCGCGCATCGCTGATGAATATGGATCGGCCGCCCTTCGCTGGAAAGAAAAACTAAATGTGATCACGCCGAAAGATTCAAACTTGATGCTGGCCATATTGTTTTTCATGCGAGATTGGAAGAAGCATCCTATTATTGAAACGCTTCCAGGCGATCAGAAAATAAAAATGCGAACACGGTTGATCGAATTGCAAGGAAATCTTCTACTAGATCTAAATGCGATAATGGATAGACCTGATCTTAGATCTAAAGAGAAACTATATTTTGTACGTATTGCCGTCGCTAAATGGGCCAGCGATACCGGGTTGTTATACGCCTTTGATGACTTTGAACAGTCCGTATCACCTGAGTTTTTTGACCTCCAGCCTCATTTATTGCGAGTTGGTAATTCTCTCCCTGAAAAATAGTAAATTCAGGTGACCGTTTTTGGTAAAAGATTTCATGGCGACCAAAAAAAATCCTTATGAATAAAATAATCTGGTAAAACCTTGGTATTCAAAAAAAACAATAAAGGGTGTGGTTATATGAAATTTGTCGTTTTATGTGTATTAGCTTTGGCTATGCTTCAAGGTTGTAACAAGGGTGATGACAATCAAGACTCCAGCGGCGCGTGTAAGCAAGAATATATTGATGCCTGGAATGCGGTAGGATTAGCTAAAATTTATTCTACTTCGACTGAAAAATCGAATGCTTGTGCGACTTTGAAAAACAAAGGCGGCGTTAGTTGTAAGGCCAGCGTAACCACAACTGGTGTTGGTAGCAAAACAGAAGAGCGTAATATTTCCTATGCTGATCACAAAGAGTTTTGTGAAGGTTCTAGCAGCACGACTCCAAGCACGCCGTCGACCGATAATTACAACGGATACAATGGTGGATATGAATCGACGCCAAGATCTAAATACTCTTCGTCTTATGGAGGTGCTTGTAGTCAAGGTTTCATAGATTTGTATAATGATTTAGTAGTGAAAAGAGGAAAAATACTAGGTGCTTATTCGAACGAAACTAAGTTAGCCGCCTATGTAGATTTGCTTCCTAAATGTGCCGATAAAAAAATTGCTGAAGCGGAAACATCATCTTGTTTAGCTTCTATGTACGACTCTTATTCATATTCAAACACTACTAAGAGGATTTATCTTTCAGAGTTCACGACAGCATGTAAGCTAGCAGAAGAGTCGGTTGCTGAAGCTAAGCAAATTGAATTGGCCCGCTCTGTTCGCGTTCTTTCAAAAGTTGAAACTGTCGAAGGCAATATTGAAAACATGGTTGAGTTAAAAAAATTCAACTCAGTTGGCGGTGCTACGTACCTAGTTGATGGTAAATGGTTAAAACAAGAACAAATGAAAGCTAGATTAGCGACGTTAGCTGAAGATCAAACAGTGTGTAATGTGACGACGACGGCTGTTAATGTGCCTGCTACAACATTGTTCAGAGCCTTAGATGTTAAGGTGTCTAAAGACACTATTAAAATCGCAGCCAAAGAACAAACTCCCGAACTTTCTGCTGACTTGAATAGAGTTGAAATGACTTTGGTAACAGCAAAAACGGCGGAAGTTACCGTTAAAGTTCGTTGTTTCAAGAAAACTGAAATCACTATAGATGATATTCAGACCGCTTTGAAAAACACGTTGAAATTAGACGCTGTTAAGACACGAGAGTAGTTTTTTTGTAATATGCTTGTTCGCGTTAGCCCCAGAAATATTGATCTGGTTCTAACGCGAGCGGTGTTTCATGCAAGGTTTCTGTCTGCCACAATGGGGCCACATGATTCACGATAATACTGACCGTATTTCCATCTCGCTCCATTTTTCCACCAACAATTAAAAAGCAGTGATTTAAAAAGACGTCGTTATATTTCTCGAAGGTGTCGGGGAATAAAACTAGATCGATAAATCCATATTCATCTTCTAGCGTTGAAAAGCAGGTGCCCTTAGCCGTAGGTGGTTTTTGTCTGATTAAAACTAGGCCGCACGTTTTTATCTGCGAACCACTTTTCATTTCTCGGATTTTCTTGGACGTCATTTTTGGAATTGTCGTTATGGTTTTTCGTAATTCCTGCATCGGGTGGCCTTGCAGGGATAGCGAAAATGCGCCGTAGTCGTTTTGAACTTTTTCGAAGCCATTCAAATCAGAAAAATTCAGTGATGGTGAACGGTTGGTTTCCTGTTGATTCAAATAGGATGTGTGTGTAAAAAAACTGAGTTGTTCTGAGCTTGTTTTAGTCAGTACGTTTTCATATTCCATAATAGCCCAAAGGGAATTGCGGGCATTCCAGTTAAAATCTTCAAAACGACTCGCCAAGGCAAGTCGCTGGATCACATCGGCTCGCAATGACGATCGCTTCAAAAAATCAGCCAGGCTGGTGAATTCTTTTTGTTCGCGTTCCAGCACCATAGCTTCGACATGTGATTGGCTTAAACCACTGACGACGCGAAATCCTAAACGAATCGTATTTTCGCCTTCGATCGCACAATCCCATTGGGATTTGTTGATTGAAACGGGAAGCACGCGCACCCCATGCCTGATGGCATCGTAAATGATCGTGTCATTTCTATAGAAGCCCATCGGTTGACTGTTGACCAGTGAACAGGCGAATTCCGCTGGGTGATGGCATTTTAAATAGCACGATACATAGGCCAGCAGAGCAAACGAAGCCGCATGGCTTTCGGGAAAACCATAATTACTGAAGCCTTGGATCTGTTCAAAAATTTGATTTGAAAATTCAGGGCTCATCCCACCCTTAATTAATCCGCGTCGCAAACGATCACCCATTTCTCCGAGGGGGCGACTGGTTTTCCAGGCGTTGATCGATTTTCTCAGCAGATCGGATTCACCTGGGGTAAATCCAGCTAAATCGATAGCGAGCTTCATGACTTGTTCTTGGAATAAAGGAACACCTTTTGTTTTACCCAAAATATTTTCGACAGCTTTGTTGGGGTATTTAATTTCTTCTAAACCGCGTCGGCGTTTCAAATAAGGATGAACCATGTTGCCCACGATGGGGCCAGGGCGCACGATGGCGACTTGAACGACTAGGTCATAAAAGTTCTCTGGCTTCAGACGGCCCAGCATTGACATCTGCGCGCGCGATTCCACTTGGAAGGTGCCGACGGTGTCACAGTTCTGAATCATCGTGTAAGTGGCTTTGTCGTCGGCCGGTATTTCATACAGTTTATGATGAGTTAATTTCAAAGTTTTGCTGAGGCACGACAGCATTCCTAACGATAGCACATCGACTTTGATCAGCCCGAGTGTGTCTAAATCATATTTATCCCACTGAATAATGGTACGACCTTCTTTGCGTGCGGGTTCGACAGGAACAATATCGATGATGGGATCGGCACTCAATGTGAAACCACCGCTGTGAATAGAGAGATGACGAGGAAAACCTTGCATTTCGCCAGCGATGTAGGAAATTTTATCTTGAAGGCTTTCTTTTTGTGGGTGATCTTTGATCAATTCATCAAACTGCCGTTCCAGTTTCTTCGCGGATAAGGTTCCGACAGCAACGCCAAAGGCTTTACAGACCTCACGAAAAGCACTGCGGTACTGATACGTCACAACAGCGCTGACCATGGCGGCGCGATCGCGACCATAACGACTGTACATATACTGAATGATTTCTTCACGGCGTTCGTGTTCAAAATCAATATCGATATCTGGTGGTTCGCCACGTTCAGCACTGATGAATCTTTCAAATAGCAGATTCATTTCAGATGGGTTGATCGCCGTGATTCCTAAAACATAACAGACAGCTGAATTCGCTGCCGATCCACGTCCCTGACATAAGATATCTAGTTCATTGGCTTTGCGGACAATGTCATAAATGGTTAAAAAATAATCGGCATAGCCAAGCTCACCAATCAGTTTTAATTCGTGATCTAATAATTTTTGCATTTTTTCATCGATAGTTCGATGGACAGCATTTTCTTTGACTAAAAATTCCAAATACGTTTGAGCCGTGTAGTTTTCAGGAATCCATTCGGAAGGGTAGCGGTATTTCAATTCGCTTGGGGAAAACGTACATTCATCGGCAATCTCGACGGTTTTTTGTAGAGCCTCAGGAAAATCTTTATATAGCATCACCATGTGCTGTGGGCTTTTGATGTAACGTTCGCCGTTACCTCGAATTTTAAATCCAATCTCTGATAAAGGTTTTGTCTCACGAATAGAAATCAAAACGTCTTGGACCAGTTTACGTTTTTTAACGTGATATTCCACATCGTTACTGGCGACAAGTTCCAGGTCCCACGTGTTTTTAATTTCTAGCAGTCGACGCACGCGTTTTTCATCGTGACCATCTTGATAAAAAGTCAGCGGGAGATACAGATTGCGTTTAAATAGTTTTTTCAATTCAGGCCACAGAATGCCTAATTCAGATTCCGTGCGCGGAATAACGACTAAGTTTGCGGCGATGGTATCGGATAAACTGTTCAAAAAGTGATTGATGAATAAATTGCCTTCACCTTTTTCGCTCTCTTTTTTAGACAGGGTGACCAGCTGACAAATGCGTGCATAAGCGGCGCGGTTTTTTGCTATCAGCGTAAGGGGAGCGTGATCAAAGAAAGTCAGTTCCGCACCGCAGAGGTATTTAAAATTAGGATGATCCTTGGCCACGCGATAACCACGAGGCATACCATACACACCATTGATATCTGTTAAGGCCATGCCAGAGAGATTCATTTTCACAGCTTGCTCAATGAGCTCGTTAGGATGGGAAGCTCCGGTCAGGAAACTAAAATTGGTTTTCGTGCGCAGTTCGACGTAGTTCATTCAAATATTCCGTGTAGGTAATAACCGTCTTTATTTTTAAACACCCAGAAACTATCACCGCTGACTGTGTTTAATCGGTAGTACACGCGTTCGCCACCTGAAATTTCCCACCAGTTGGATAACAAGACTTCGGGATTTTTCCATTCGGTGATGTCATGGGGAAGCCGGTTGTAAACCAAGCGATTGTTGTGAATGGGAATCGCCAAGGGTTCTTTGAATAGGCGTAAAGGTCGTTCGGGAATAAATGATTCTTGAACGGTGTCATTTGATTTTTCAGGGGTGCGAAACCAATTGCGCTCAGGAAGATAGTTTTCTTTGATCTGGGCGAAGAAAGCCCCGTCAGTGCCAAGTTTAGTCGCCAGCCTTGAAACTAAATGGAAAAAGGACTCCGACGTTTCTTCTTTCTTTTGATCAAACAAATCTTTCTGACTGGTTAAATAAGGCGCTTCTTCGGTGACGACCAAAGATACACTGATAATCGCGTGTTCCAGTGGCATTCGATGAACCATAGAGTCTAATTTTTCCCTAGCAATTTGAAAAATCGTTTTCACAGAAACAAAAGGCAACTGGATAATAACAGGTACTTCATAACTTTGCTTTGACTTGCGTGTTTCATATTCCTGTTGCAAAACAATTTTAAATTGACGAACACGCTGACCACGACCACGCAGACGAAGATAAATTTTTTCCAACATCGGACGTAAGATAAAATAAACAGGTTCTAAATCGCGCGGCGGGTAGGCTAAATCAAATTCATGCGTTTCTTCTACCACTTGACGAGGTTTGAATTCTGTCCAAGGGATTTCATGAAGTCCTAAAATACGTTGATACGCCATCAAAATGACAGGACCAAATCGCGGTGATATTTCATAAGAAGGAATTTTTAAAAAATCTTTAACGGTGTGAATACGAAGTGATTTTAATAAATTCATGGCTTTGACCACGATTCCTTGCTGTTCCGGATATTGCCCCAGTGGGTCGCTATAATAAATCAAAGATTCAATGGGCAGTGAGTCTTTGTCGACAACAGGATAAATGGCCATGGCCAGTGCCGTGCTTATATCATCGGCGATGGACAGGTCGGCGTGGATACCAATGCGCTCTAGGGTTACGTAGGTGCGTTTTAGAAACGTCGATTCTGAATACAGGGCGTGGCATTTAGAAATTTCTAGAAAAATCGCCGTGTGATCAAACGGACCCTTTCCATGGCCCGCCTGGCGAAGTCGAATTTGTGGAGTCGCACGGTAGAAAATTTCGGCGATGGTTTGTGCGTTAGTGTCCTTGGGTAATTTAATACAAACGATCCTCACAAAGCACCTCGTTTACGAAGAGCTTGCACGGACCATTGATTGTCTATCTTGCGTGTTTTTAATTGCAAATGGGGAACCCAGCTGGGGGTTGGATTCGCAGACAATAGAAAAAAATGATTTTGCGCTTTTTCAGATAATAATTGAAAACGACGCAAATCTTTTTCCTGAAAACGACTATTTTCAGTGACGACGATTTGAAAACAACCAGAGCCTAAAACTTGATTCAAACACCAGGCTAAATCTTTTTTGCCTTCGATAAATAAAATATGATCCAGGCAAACGCCTTTTTGTTTCAAAGCATAGGGATTGATAGTGATAGATTCTTCGACCCAAGCCACTTTCAATTCTGGATTTTCACTTAGAAACTGAGCCGTGAATTCCGTGCGCTGAGATCCCGTAAGCTCAACAAAAGAACCGACGGCAAATCCATCGGGATACAAAGAACACGCATGACGAGGGCGATCGTCAGGCTTGGTGGCGCCAATCAGTTCTCGAAGTTCCGCAATAGTAGGTTTGACAATCTGTAGCCCCATAAACCATCCCAAGACATTATTGAGTTCTCAGTAATCCGCAGAATACGCCCGCAATACGCAGTTGCGCGCTGTCGTTGACGATGATGGGTTTGTATTTCTCATTAGCAGAATGTAATTCAATGTGCGTGCGTTTTTTATGAAAGCGCTTAATAGTGGCGCTGTCTTCAATTTCGGCCACAACAATGTCGCCCTGATGGGCGGTCTTTTGTTGACGAATGATCACGTAATCGCCGTCTTGAATGCACTCGCCGATCATCGAATCACCCGAAACTTGCAAAACAAAATAGGGGCCGGGACCTTTGATCATAAACGAAGGAACTTCAACATGTTCATCGGCTTTTTTGAAATCGATGGGTTGTCCGGCCGCGACTTTCCCAAGGACGGGCAGTAGGTTGCCATCTTTATGCAAAGTGAGTCCATGCGAGAGATGGTTTTCTTTCGTCATGTAACCCTTGGCAATCAAAGCCTCAATATAATGATGAACGGTGGACTTGGCTTTATAACCCAGGCTCTTAGCAATCACTTCGTAGGTGGGCGGAGTGCCATTTTTATCTACGTAGGACTTAATGAAATCTAAAACTTTTTTTTGATTTAAAGTTAAATTTTGCATCTGTAGCTCCTGTTCTTGGGCTTATTATTTAGTTTAGAGGCGTTCTCGTAGAGTAAACCTTATGCTCTTTTCTTTGTTCTTTGCTTTGCTCTTTACCTTGCCCTTTGAACAGGGCGCTCCCACTTGATTCGAACAAAACTCGAACTTTCAATATATCGAACAAAACTCGAACTTCAAGAAAAATGTAAAAGGGCCCGGATATTTATCCAGACGCGGGACCGCAAAATATGTCAGAATGAATTAAATTAGCTCTTGGCCTAAATCTTTAAGATAAGCCCGCATGACCTGAGCGCGGCGTTGGCCTTCTGCCAGGGCCGATTTTGTTTTCAGAGTGTCAGCGACTTTAAAAAGTTTAATATAAAAATGATCGATCGAATACTGACCATCATCAGCCGGGCGGCCGTGTTCGCACAAAGGATCGACTTCGCTGTAGAGGGGACGTTTCATACGTCCGGCCGTAATCATCATACGCGCAATTCCAATAGCACCCAGGGCATCTAACCGATCCGCATCTTGAACGATTTTGGCTTCCAGCGTTTCTGTCGGAATGTTGGCGCTAAAACTGTGCGCTTCAATACAATGAGCAATTGCGGAATGAAATTCTTTGGGATAACCAACACGTTCTAAAAACTCAACTGCACGAGTCGCTGAAATACGCGACGCTTGTTTGCGCAGCGGACTGTCTTTAGGAATCACGACGAAATCATGCAGCCAAGCGCCGGGAATCACGACGCAAGGATTTGCATTTTCTTTTTCGCATAAATGCTTGGCCATAGTGACAACACGCTTTAAGTGAAGCGAATCGTGTGACGGGTCAAAATCGACAGCCAGGCTTTCGATTTCAGTTTGAAATATTTTTTCCCACTCAGCGAGTGTTTTATTGGCCACTAGCATCTTCACCTTTATACGCGGACAGAAAGACCATCTTTAAGCGCTAACCGAGTCGCTTGCAGCGCAGGAATTAATCCCACTAGAATGCCAATCAGTAATGTAGCTCCCATATAGATAAAATCAGTCGACGTTAAAACAGCACCCACCGAATAGAAACCAAATTTTTCTTCCAGCCATGATTCTAAAATAAAAAAGCCACTCAATTCTATCGCTAGCCCTAGCAGTATTCCGAGCAGAGTGATTAAGCCGGATTCAAACACTAAAAGGAAAGTGATTTTAGACGGGGGCGCGCCAACGGCACGTAAGATGGCCATTTCACGACGACGTTCATTAAGGCTAGCTAACAGCGAACTCACCATCGACGCTAAACCGACAGCCATCACCATCAAAGAAATTACTTTAAGCACGCGTTCTATCTGGCTTAATCCTCGCCATAAATCAGATAACGTCGCCCCGGGAATGATCGCCATCAAAGGTTCATCTTTGTAGTTGTTAATATCACGTTGCAGTTGCAAGGTTTCAATCCGCGTCTTAGTCCGCAAGAAAAATGCGGTGATAGCATGAATAGGCAATTTTTCTTTCGTGATTTGATCTTGAGGAACGGCTTTGTCTTTGGTCGGCGCAGCGCCCGTTTGCCAGTCGATATGAATCGCTTCCATTCCATACAGAGAAATATAAAGGCTTTGATCAATCGCCGTTCCCGTTGGTTTTAGAATACCGGAAACGCGAAACGGTTTATCATCATGCATTTGAATACCTTCACCGCGAGTCACGCCATGGGCGACAACTACGGGATCACCCAGCTTGTATTTCAATTTCGCTTCTACATCAGAGCCAATGACGACATCCCAAATTCCCAGCGCGGGTTGACCTTCACGTAGTTCTACTTTTTTATCACCACGAAAACGGTAATGCTCGTAGAAGTTTTCATCCGTAGCTACGACTCGAAATCCACGATGGCCATCGCCCAGTGAGTACGGAATTGTCCAAGCCACCGTTGGGTGTTTTTTTAATTCTTGATAGGATTCCCATGAAATATTATTTGAAGCATTGCCCATATTGAAAACGGTATACAAAATTAAATTTAAAGGACCCGTGCGAGCACCCACAAGTAAATCCACTTGGCTGATCGACTGAGTGAAACCCTCTTGAGCTGATCGTTGTGTACGTTCCACAGATAACAACAAAGCTAAACTCAACGCCACGGAAGCAATTGTTAAAAATGCGGTGAGTTTACGATTCCACAGTGATTTTAGAGCGAGTCGGACGAAAATCATGACAGACCTCCGTTATTTTTCACGGCGGCTTTGTTAATGTCCGCCAGAGCCACCACGCGATCAAACAAACCTTGCAGTGATCGATCGTGACTTACGAAAATTAAACTGATGGATTGTTCTTTGCAAATTTCAAATATTAAACTCAAAAATTTCTCACGATGATCAAAATCTAAAGCGGATGTGGGTTCGTCGGCTAAAATTAATTTAGGATGACCAATCAGAGAACGGGCGGCAGCGACACGCTGTTGTTGTCCAACGGATAATTCGCCTGTTTTGTGACTTAGAAGTTCTAGTATTCCTAAACGCTTGGCCATTTCTTGAATTTTTTGAAGTTCTTGATCCTTAGGAACTAATTTTCGTCTTTCGGGGCTTAGATTTAAAGGCAATGCGATGTTTTCGATGACGCTTAAATAGGGAATCAAATTAAAACTTTGAAAAATATAACCAATATTATCTGCACGAAAGGCATCCCGCTGGGTGCTTGATAATTGCGTGAGTTCCGTGCCGCCCAACTTGATGGAACCCGAGGCAGGAGTCAGGACTCCAGCTAGAATTTCCAGGAACGTCGTTTTACCACTGCCGCTGGGGCCAAAAAGAAATATTTTTTCACCGACGTTGACTTGAAAGTGTTCGATATCAAGTCGACCGCGTTCGGAATTGGGATAGCTAAATTTAAGTTGGTTCAGGCTCAGTAGTTCCATGGCCCGGTATTCTAATGTAAAAAGATCAAGGGTGCCAGCCTACTTTTCCGGACACGCCGTGTCCGGAAAAGTAGGCTGGCACCTAAAGTTCGAGCTCTTCATCGATAGTTAGTTGAGATTCTGCCAATTTGCCCTTGTTTTTAAGCCCTTGGCAGGCCACGTTCAAGCGCTTGGTAAGTAGGGCCTCTTCTTTTAAACCACGATTCGTTGTGTAGCTAACAAACGGCGAGCTACCGTAAAAAAAACCGGTCGAACCATTGGTATAATTCCAAGTTTGGGCATCATAGTAGTTGCTATCAACGACCTCAAATTTATATCCATTCGTTGTCGGCTGCATACCGATCACGAGCCAGCCATGTGCCGTAATTCCTGGCAGTTGCAGAACTTGATAAATTGGTTTTTGGTATGTTTGTAGACGATTGTACATTTCATCCATCAATATTTTTAAATCGTCCGCAGGAATCGAGTTAGAACCCATCAGACCATCTAAAAACCCAAGACCGAAGCCCCCATTAGAGATTTGCCAAGCCTCTAGATTTTCCTGAATCACCTCTTGGTGGTCGATCGAAAAATCTTGAAGGTTATGATAGCCATTGATCGTAACTGGGCGTCCCTCACGCAGACGCTGAACTAATTTATAGGCCTCATCGGAAGTTACCTTCGGTTCTGATGGATCAAATACGGCCAAATACTGAGCCGCCCGAGTCAGTCGACTATGCCACCAGCAGACCCCCCCGTTAAACAATCCGCCACGATTTGTGAAACTCAATCGATTCTGCGATAAACTCAAATTCTTAATAAATAGCGAGGGGTCCATAGCCACTTTCGCGCAATGCTGCTTCCAACGCTCAGTGTCCGCCGCGGGAGCAAAATGAAATGCCAACACCAGAGCACACAATAAAAACAAAAACTTATTCATACAAAAATTGTATTTCGAATCCAGATCCAAAAGAACAAAAAACAAGCACCTCCATCTATTCGTCCAGGGTGCCAGGTCCTCTTTGCGGAAGCGGTGTGTCCGGAAAAGTAGGCTGGCACCTTTTGAAAAAAGGTTAGGGCACTTTGTCTAATTTGTTTTCATAGTTTTTGCTTAAAGCTTTTGTGGTTATTTTTGGGTTGGTATTGAGTTGGCAATACTGAGTTGGATCTACTATTTCTGGGAGTTTTGGAATGAAGAATTTTTTGATAATGTCGGTCTTTTTTGTAGCAGGTTTAGCGCAGGCAGACGTTGAGTTTAACAAAGCGGCGTGTTTAAAAGTGATGCCGGCTGCCTACACAGCCTTATGTGGATTGCATGAAGATCAGTTTAAGCAACTTTCGTTTCGTAAAGATGTCGTTTATGGCTATTCGTACACAAGCTGTGATAGATTCACTGGCCAAGTTTCTGCGCCTACAACACGGACAGTTCCCTGTTTAGTTTACTTTGCGGAAAATGAATCTAAAAAAGAAATCGCTATTCAGTCTATCTTTGGAAACACGCCACGATACCCACTTAGCTACAAAGGTTTGTTTGTTGGAGTTATCGTTCGCGCGAGACAAGTTCAAATGGGGCATAATTCAGGAATTCCTCAGCGTCAGTATGGCGAATCACAAACAGTTCGCCAATATGGTGATAGTCAAAACGGACTAGCCCAGCAGCAAATGCAGTAGTCGCAAATAAAAATAGAAAAACCCGAAGCTATTTCTAACTTCGGGTTCGATTTTTCTGCGTACTGTGAAAAATTATTTCTGTTTAATCGCTTCTAGAAAATTAGATTCCTTGTCTGAACCATTAGAACGAACCTGATTCAAACGTTCGGTGCGCTTGTTCAAGTCAACAATTCCGTATACGTTAGCTTGAATGCCGCGAGGTAAAAGAGCATCGCTGCTTTCGATTAATATTCTAAGAGGACCCTGGTCAATACGAATTCTATTTTTTTCCGCCACTCCGATTTTTTTTGCACCTTCAAAGGGCAAATAACTCATGTAGACAGATCCCTGATGAGTAGTGACGCCGTAGTAAACATTGTTTCCCGTCGAATTATCCAAACGTGAGGCCCAAACATTTCCCTTGTTGTCAAAGATCGTCATGCGATTAGAATTGATACCTAACTTGCCAATATCAACCGTGTTGTCGTCAGTCCAAACTTGAATGTGAAACTGAGCCACAATCCGACGAGTGTCATCTTGGTATAGAACGATCGATGGGCCCGCCATGTTTTCAACTGTGTAGTCTTTCTCTTGAAGTAACTTTCCTGTTTTCACACTGCCGTCGCGATTTTTAGCCATAGAATCGTACTGACGAAATTTAACTTGAAGTTCACCTTGAGCATTGAACTGCCATTCATGATACAAAGCCGTTGTCGGTAAACCCTTAGTCGCTACATTCCAGTAACTAGTGATGGGTTTATCATTACCGAATCTCCACTTGCGTTCTTCGTCGGCTTTAAATAACAAGCGAGTGCCTGTTTTGTTAAATACTAACAGATTTCCTTGGATTTCAATTTTCCAGCGCAATGATTCCACGTCTAATTCTTTGCGGGGTGTATCGAATTCCGAAAAATTGATATCTTCGGCGTGAGTAGCGAAAGCCATAACTAAAGTTAAAAACAAAAAACAAAATTTCATAAATCTACCTTTCAAAAAATATTCAAACAAGCACTTGCGAATGGTTATGTTGTCAACACTAGTTATTGGTGTAAACGTACTCGAAAGTTTCATCTTCAACCTGATTTTTTGCGACCATCGAGAAAAAATCGGGACTAGATTGTAATAGAAATTTACCAATCAAGATACCTGCAATCAAAGCCGCCGCTAAAGACCACCAATTATTCTTCTTCATTGAAAATGTGGAAACCTTAAATGGTGTACGCGCCCATTCCATCATCATTTGCGGAGTCGGAGGCTGATCTAATTTTTTACCTAATTGCTTAAGTGATTTAAAATCATCATTCATAAACTGATTCCCTTTGTTTCTAATAAATTTTTCAATTTTTCTTTGGCTCGAAACAGGTGACTCTTCACAGTGCCCACTGGCAATTTCATCAACAGCGCAATATCTTCCAGTTTTAATTCGTCATCCATATATAGAGTGAGCACTTCCTGCTGGACCGGATTCAAATTTTTAATTTCTTTTAAAAATAATTCGATAGTTTGATGGCGCTGGTAACTGCTTTCAAGATTTGACTCAGGCGAGTCTACAATGTCATCCCAATTAAAATCGTCGTCCATTAAATAGATCTGGCTATTTTGGTGATTTTCTAAAGCCACAAATCGAGCAATCCCAAACGCAAAGGCATCGAGAGAACCTTTGGCTTTGTCAAAAGCTCCATCGGTAATTTTTTGATACAAGCGTGAGAAAACGTCCTGAGTTAGGTCGTCGGTATCTTTTAGGAACCCGCGTCGTATAAAATAATTATAAAGACGAGGCCCTAGGCGCTCGACGATTTCATTCCAGTCCAACATGTTCCCTCTGGATATTAATTGTCGCTTTTGCCCTAAAAGTTGCAAGATTTTTTAAAATCCCGGTTTTTTGATTTTTGAGGGCTACCTTCTTTTAAAAACTTAGGTCCTTGTTAGTGCGTGGGGACTTCCTTTTGATGGAATTTTTTTTAAGGTATATGAAAAAGCCTCGGCAGTCCTCGCCGGCGCTGAACGCCTGTCTGCGGAACTCATTTTTTCATATACCTTAAAAAAAATTCCATCAAAAGGAAGTCCGAGCTTGAATTGGCGTTTTTAAAAGAAGGTAGCCCTCAAAAATCAAAAAAAACATCCACACCGGGGGCGCCTAACCGTTGCAATGTGGTTTTCTTTTGAGACTTCGTAAACGGAAAGCAGAACGGTAACGTCGAGCGGAGGCGATCAGCCTCACAAGTCATCGATTTAGAGCTTAAACAGACTCTGTCTGAATCGTGACGTGACTCGTGATTAATTTATGAATAGGACACTTATCCGCAATTTCCATCAATCGTGTTTTGTCTTCAGCACTCAAAGTACCGACTAAATGAACTTTGCGAGACAAAATAGAATCCTTACCTTCGGAAACCGTGTGCACTTCAACTTGCACATCTTCCAATGCCATGTTCTTGCGTTTAGCATACATCTTTAATGTGATCGCTGTGCAGGCAGCCAGTGCTGTTTCTAAAACTTCATGTGGATTCATGGCTTCGTCATTGCCTCCGTTGGCAATGCTCGTGTCAGCCAGAATGGAGTGGGTACGAACAGTGGATTTAACGACTAAATTGTGGACGCCTTTAAGTTGAATCATTTCTATACCTTGATTTATCTTCTAAAAAAAATCAATATGAATAGGTGAGAGCAGAGATAATTTTAGTCGCCTCGGCATTTTTTCATTCATCTTGGAATTTTATTTTCAAACGCCTGAATCCCAAGCATTCGGTATTATTACTTGTCGTAACTACGGCGACGTTGACCTCTATTTGTGTCGCGCCCTTCACGGGTGGATTAAAAATTGGATCTACTTTGGGGCTTGCATTCACAGTCACCGCGGGATTATTTGAGGCTGGTTATTTCCATTCCTTGAGTCGCACCTATGAAACAGCCCCGTTTGGAATTTCCTATTCCATCATGAGGGGTGGGGCGATGTTGCTTGTTGCTGTAATTTCAGTTTTATTTCTGAAAGAGCCACTTTCGGGACTAAAGCTGGTCGGGATGTTGCTTCTGGTGCTGGGTATTTTTCTAACGCCGTCAAAAGATAAAGATACATTAAGTCGAGCGGGATTATTTTGGGCATTGAGCTGTTCGTTCTTTATTGCTGGCTATCATATTTTCTACGGCTTAGCGTTGGCGGAAGGGGTCAGCCAAGTCGGGTTATTTGTTCTTTCCATGCTGACGTCGGTTCCATTTCTGGCGCTGAAATCTCGAGCCGCGGCTTTAAAAGATATGAAGAAAATTGATCCTAAAAATTATCGCTGGATTATCTTTGCTGGGGTCTTGTCCGGTAGTTCGTTCATACTATTTCTATATGGTTTGAAAAATAGTTATGCGGGCGTGGCGATATCGCTGCGTAATACCTCGATATTATTTTCCCAGGGATTTGCGTGGTGGCTGGGTGAGCGTTTGACCAAAGCGCAATGGCTGGGTGTTAGCGCTATCTTTATCGGTGCGTTGCTGATCGGTCAGTAAAAAAGTATCGACGCTGCTAAAAATCGATGACTTTTTCGCAGATTCATTGCCAATAAGAGGCCATGAAAATCGCGCCATTGTTGGTGAGTCCGGTTTCAATATGATTTTTAATCTTCTTCAATTTCAGTTGAAGGCATTTTTAAAGGACTATCATCTCAATGAAAAAAATTAACGTCGTAGACCAGACGATCGTGCGGCGACTTTCGATGTGGCGATTCCAATTTGCTCGCTACCAATTCGACCCGAACACGCACCTGTTGGAAATCCTTTAATCATTTCAGGTGTGTCATAACGACTGCACTCAAATACCAAACCATTCGTTGCATGAGTTAATTTAAATTGTGACACGATATAATCGCGTTCCGGTGATGGCGGCAGGACCCAGTACATGCTAACGACAGCGTTCCAGCCATTTTGAGTCAACGTCATCGATTTCACCGTCGATGTACCCGGCTGCGTCGGGTGCGGCAGTTCAATTTCAACAGCCCATGGCGATCCAAATGCTTGTGGCAAAGGGCAGTTTTTAGGTTCTAAACACACCGGACGTTTCCATAAATTAATTTGACCCACAAATTTCTCAGCCGAAAACGAAGATAGGGGAAAGGCAGCAATAAAAGTAAAAAATAACGATAATATCCAGCGGCGGTTGATATTCTTGTGTTGCATGAGAATCCTAACGAGTTATGCTTTTTTTATGCGTATATCTATCTTTTTAATTTCGATTTTTCTACTAAAAACAACAGCCTTCGCCGTCCATATCGGTTGTGTAACGATTTACGAGCGATCTTTATGCGAAACGGAACAAACATTTCAGTATAAATCAGAAGCGCTAAGCTGGGAAATGCCTAAAGAAGAATTTAAAAATAAATTGGTGGCTATGTTAGATAAAGCGCAGCCTGGACACGGGGCACGTGTGGGTAACGTGTTCTTGTGGGTCAACGATTTTAATTCACAAAGTGCGATGCGCGTTCAATTTTGGTCGAATGAGCGAAGTTTTATTGTCGATGTACCGCTGGACATTAATAATTTAGATAAGGAAGAAAGTTTCACGGTTCGTGCGGCGGGACTTGTGCCGTATCCCGTGGATTTTGGTTATACGGTGGGTGAAGTGATCATTTCATGTGTGGATGATTGCGGACAGCAACACAAAGACTGGTTAGCCAATGCTGGATTTGCCGAGGTTCAATTGTTGCTTCCAAAAATGTATTTGGTGACTGTACCGAAATTCACCGAAGCTAAAACGGTTGAAAATTTAAAAACTAAATCTGATTTTAACCGCTTGTTTACATCGTTAGAATTATCCCCTGTATTAGAAGGTAATGGATCTAGAGAAATGGCGTTTTCGATCTTCTTTTGATCTATTGACCTTTCTATAGCTGTCAATTATTTTTCTGATCATGAAAAACGATCAATCATCCGAATCAAATAAATTATGGTACCGCGCTCTACGTCACGTAGAAGCGGCAGGAAATGCACTTCCGCATCCCGCTCTTCTTTTTTTATATTTAACGGGATTTGTGCTGCTGTTGTCGGGATTTGTAACGGCGATCGATATGCAAGCAGTTCATCCCGTCAGTAAAGAAACTTTGCTTCCAGTGAATTTACTTTCTGGTCATGGTCTACGGTATATCTTAACGGACATGGTGAAAAATTTTACGTCGTTTGCACCGCTCGGAACTGTTTTGGTCGCGATGCTTGGCTTTAGTTTAGCCGAAAAAAGTGGAATGCTGTCCGCACTTCTTCGCCTGCTGGTGCTAAATTCGCCTCGAAAAATGTTAGTCCCCATTATTCTAATGGCCGGGGTTTTATCACACACCGGCGGAGACATTGGTTACATTCTGTTAATTCCACTCGCTGCGATGACATTTCATAGTGCGGGATTAAATCCACTCGCGGGTCTGGCGATTTGTTTTGCCGGTGTATCAGGGGGATTTGCCGCGAATTTACTATTAAGCACTGCAGATCCACTGTTATCCGGGATCTCGCAAGAAGCCGCACGCATTTTAGATAAATCGTATATCGTAACACCGTTATCCAATTGGTTTTTTATGTCATCGTCATCATTTTTAATCGTCGGTGTAGGAACATTTATCGCGTATAAAATTACAATTCCCTTTTTAGGTGACTACCATGGTCCGGTAGAAAAAGCGCCATTAGAAAAATTGTCGACGGCAGAAAAACGCGGATTAAAAGCTGCGGGTATAGTGGCTTTGGTATTCTTTGCTTTTTTACTGGCGGGACTAGTTCCAGAAAATGGATACTTGCGCGAACCAAAGACTCCGGATCTATTTCATTCGTCAGCTTTGAAAGGTGTTGTGACATTGATCTTTATTTTAGGTTCAACGACGGGTTTAGCATTTGGTTTTAAAAGTGGAACGTTTACCAAGGTGGAAGACATCGTAAAATCTATGCAGGAAGCTATGGTTTCGATGGCGCCGTATCTGGTTTTGGTATTCTTTGCTTCGCAATTTATTTCTTTATTTAATTATTCGAATATTGGAATTATTTTAGCCGTTAAAGGGTCGGAAGTTTTAAAATCGTGGGAACTAGGGACTATACCTTTAATGCTAGGATTTGTTTTATTAACTGTATTCCTAGATCTCGTGATTGGTTCGGCATCGGCGAAATGGGCGTTGATGGCGCCGGTGTTTGTGCCAATGTTTATGCTGCTGGGAGTTTCGCCAGAATTGTCGCAGACGTCCTACAGAGTTGCTGATTCGGTTGTGAATATCATTTCGCCGTTGATGACTTATTTTCCAATGATCCTCGCATTTGCTCATAAATATGATTCAAATGCCAAGGTAGGGACAATCATTGCGTTGATGTTGCCATATTCGATTGGCTTTTTGATCTTCTGGTCGTTAATGTTATTTGTTTGGATTACGTTTGGAATTCCAGTGGGACCTGGTGCAGCGCTGGAATATATGCTTCCTGAATCGCAAGCCAAGTAGTGTTGTAGGATTTACCGACCAGAATAACGACATCCAGAAAGGCCAGGTCTTTCGGTATACTGCGGGACCCTAAAAGAACCCGGAGGCCCCATGTCTGCTTTTAAAAACATCCTTGTGATGTCGGCATTAATTTTTTCTGTGAACGCATTTTCACAAATCAAAAATTTTCATGCATTATCAGGTCAAATTTTCCGTAGCGCGGCTCCTACAAAAGATTCAACGTTCTTGAAACAAACAGGATTTACTCACGTTTTAATTTTTAAAAACGAAGTAAAAGACGAGGTATCAAAAGAAATCGCCGATTTACAAAAGGCAGGAATTCCGGCAGCCAATATTTACCATGTTCCATTTAAATGGAAAGACATGGGACCAGTTGAAGAATCCTGCGTTCAAGTGGTTCAAGCATTGGACTACTTAGTAAAAATCGAAAAATCGCGTTCACATAAAATTTTATTTCACTGTACAGCGGGCGAAGACAGAACGGGCGCTTTAGCTGGTTTATATCGTATGCTATACAGCCGCTGGAATATCGATCGCGCTTTCGTAGATGAAATGTGTGCACATGGTTATGAAGCGGGCGATAAAAGAAAACCACAACCGGTTGTGAACGAAGTTCGTGAAGAAGTAACACCGGTGTTTTTGGCTGTAGCCGGGTTAATAATCGATGGAAAGATTTCGTTTAATAACTTAAACACGGGTGCGTGCCGTGCTGGTGGGCATAAATCAGCTACGTATACGAATCTTCTGGCTGCGCAGAAGACTCGTTATACGTGCCGATAATCAGTTATAAGAACTAGAACACTAAATCATTAGCAAACGAACGCATTTCTTGTGTTGTTGAATTGACATTGAAAATACGTCTTGGTGCGCTGACTTCTTTTTGATCGGCAACCCCTTGGATAGACGCTGCAATGGCAGCTGGTACCGTCATTGATTTAGATTTTTCTGAAGCCATGTAAGCGCGGTCTGCATTGACAACGCCCGAACTGATGACTTTAGTTTTTAACCAATCTTTTTTATCCACTGTGCCCATCAAAATTTCTTTCATTTGAGCCGGTGTCAAAGCTGGATTGATATCTTTCATTTTTGCCGCCACACCCGCTACATACGGAGCCGCCATCGAAGTTCCAGACATTGGTAACACCATTTTGTTATCTAAGCTGGGAACAGAACTCTTAATCGCAACACCTGGCGCCGCCACGTGGACCGTTTTTAAACCATAGTTAGAAAAACTTGCTAAAGACATAACGCCGTTCGAAGCCGCTACTGTGATACCGTTATCGATAGCAATATTCGCTGGGAACGTAGGGCGTTTATCATTGTCAGAACCATCGTTGCCGGCCGCGATAACAAATAAGGTTTTAGCTGCAGAACCTAACCATTTTCTTCCAAGAGGTTCGTACTGGGCATTCATACGAGTGACTTCCGCATCCAATTTCAAATTGTAGGGAGCCATCATTTGAACATTCACTGCGGCTACACATTTTTTGTAAGCGGCTTCGTCACTACCTTTAGGACATTGTTTAGCGGCTTCCGCTGCGATCGCATCCGCAGTCGGTGGAACTACTTTTTGCAATTGTAATGACATACCCGCTATAGCTGCTAGTTGTACACCCAAACTATAATTAGCCACATCGATTTGTTGTTCATTGATATAAGCGGCTGCTTTTTCAAATGTACCATTTGTAAGGACTGCTAGTAATTTGTAGGCTAAATCAAGGATACCTTTCTTTTGACCCGGAGCTGCTGCTAGTGGATTTACGAAATTGAGTGGCGTATCTGGGAACACGCGGTTCGACATAATTCTAGCATCCGGAGAAACTGATGCGACAATGCCCGATACATGCGTGCTGTGTGCATACTGTCCAAAAAAATTCAATTCGGTGCTTAGTTTTTGCTTTTCAGCGGTTGAAAGACTTGTGATATTTTCTTTCCAAAATTTTTCATCATCTGCAGTTTGAGCTCCGCTTTGAATGCGTGATAAAACGTCCATGATTTTAAATACTTTTTCTGGCACGTCTGCTACGTGCTGTTTGAAGAAAACTTTGCCGTAATTATCCGCAAAGTTCCAACCATAGATATCATCCACTTTTCCATTGCGATCATCGTCGACACGATTACCGGCGATTTCTTTAGTGTTGATAAGCGCGCGGCCAGTTAACCATTCGTGGGTAAAATCAGTACCTGAATCCGTTACGGCTACGCGAGCTGAAAATGCGTTAAGTCCAACAAGTAGTAATGAGAGTGTTAGTTTATTGCTTATTTTCATATGATCTCCTAGTTGATTCCTAATAATGATTTATTAGCAGCGATCAACGCGTTTTCAAAATTTAGTGTTTTAGGCATAAATGGATTTAAGTTTTGAATGTACATCCAGTTAAGCATGCTTTGAGCTTCCACAGTCGCTGTGCCAGCCATTTTGTTTTTGTAAAGCGTATTTTGTAAGTACGCTTCGTCCACAACACCAGCGCGCATGAATTTTTTCAATGAGCTGTTAAGCTGGTAAGTGACCGATCTGTTAAGAGGTAAACCAACTACACGCAAAGCCACTGATAATAACCAAGTGCCACCACGAACTACAGATACTTCGTAAGGACGTTTGTATCTATGGATTAGGGGAGCTCCCATATTTTTAAACGCCAAATTCTGCTCACTGATCAATGAATACAAGCCGTCTTTCACGCCATTTCTATAACAAACAGCAAAGTAGTCATTAACGATTTCTGTTTTGCAGCCTTTTTCTAGAACTAAACGCGAATGAGTTTTATCCATTAAAACGTCACGTTGTTTATCTAAAGAGTAGCGAACTGATTTGCCGGCTTTCTCGAAGGCTTGCCAGTCAAACTGGGTGCCTTGAGCGACCGACATAATGTATGAACTCATCATGTCGCTTTTTTGTCCGTACAAAATATTTAAAGCGCGAGTTTCAAGAAAAGGCAAATCAACAGCACCGACCTGGTATGATTTGATATTTTTCAATGTTTGTTCCAAACGATTTGTTTGGTATTCGTACATTACGTCGATTTGTTCAAAGATGTCCTCAACAGCCACTTCAACGATAGCGCCGATAGTGCGGTTTGGAATCAGACGGGGTAGTTGAACCAATACGCTGCTTAAAATGCTGCGGAATAATTTTTCAACCATGCCTTTATATTGGGTTTGGAAATTTACAATTTCAACAGGACCCATCAAAGGTAAGAAATCGCCATCAATAGCAACATCATAAACTTTGTTCAGATCATTCCAGTTAAATTTCACGGATTGCAAAACTTTTTGCGGCTGATTCAACACTTGCAAAAAGTACTGTTGAATTTGACTTGATTTTTCTGCTGACAAAGAAGTATCGGCCTCTAAGCTTTGAATGACATCATTCAATTGGGCTTTAGTTGCCGCCGGTAATTCAAGCGTCGTGTTTGTCTCTAAGTCGGCCAAAGAAAATGAAACAGGTAACCCAACATCTGTCGATGTCGTCTGTGATCCTGGGACTGCTTTTGGTTTATTTTTAAATTTCAATGTTGAAATGAAACTTGTTCTAGCGGCCATGCGAGCATCAAAACGCGCGCTGTAGTCGCTGTTTCGAGCTTGAATTGCATTCCAGTCACCATCCAGCGCATTGATGAAATCTTTAGATGCCATTTGTCTGACAGGCATTTGAAACATCGAAACAGCTTTTACAACTGCTTTTAAATTTGGAAATGACAAATCGTAGATACGGCAGGGAGCGCCTTGAGCATCGTAGGTCAGTATATATTTATCAGCGAATGGAACTTTTTTAGCATCCACACATTTTGGCTGACGTGTTTGGCCTTTCTTTAAAAAACTTTGCAGATGTGCCAGTGTTGGCTTAGGCGCTATGTTGATTTGCGCTTGTGTTTTTGTTTTCACAGTGCTCATCACACGTTGTTCTAGCTCAAGATCATCTGCCGACAATTGTGTCTGGGCCAACGTTTGGCTTGTGCTCATCACGCCAGCGATGAATAGTAAAATCCATTTTATTCGAACCATAACTTCCCCCCTTGGAAGATAAAAATAACATGTGAAAAGTGTCATCCAGGACTGCCAAAATCCCAAGCATTTTAATGGTTTGGCACGAGGTATCGCACTATAACGAGCGCTGATATGAACTATAAGTAAATATTGGAAAATGGTCGAAAAAGGCACTCAGGACGTATGTATTGCTTCTACTGTGAAATGATTTCGTAAGGAGAATGCTCATCTTAAAAAATCTGTACAGGAAAGCCGTCCTCGGCGAGAGCTCGTGACAGAAAGTTACATTAAAAAGGAAGTCTATGCAGAGGGTCCCAATTATTGGCGCAGCGAAAGCAAAACCAGCCAATGCAGCAAGTGAAGTTTGCACACGGAAGGCGTTGTGATAGCGACAAATATAGTGCGGGCATTGCTGCTTAGTTTGTTGTTAGGAGTGGGATGTCTACTGAATGCCTCGCCGTTAACGATACGCGATTCAAACTTAAAGGTAAGTTCGCCCGGACATTTGGAGACTGAGATGAAATATTCTAAAATTACAGGAACATTTTTGGATTTCCAAAACGGGCAGAGACTCGATACTGGAATTTCCTTCTCGAGCCAGAAAATAGATTTCAAACAAAAAGTATTAATCATAAAAACCTACGAGAGTAAAAAAGTTATAGAAACTCATCTAATTTTAAAAGGACCAAGGTTCCTCGAGTTCACAAGTCGATTGGATGATCCCGGAATTCCTGTAGTCACAGGTGAGTTCTTTAGCTCTGACTATGAAGATTGTATTTTGAAGTCAGGTCCGCCTGATAAAAACATCGACATCAACGGGGTCGTAACCAAGATAGATAGGAAGCACGCTACCAGTACATTCTTCCAGTGATGAACTGATCCATGTGATACATTGTAAATTTTTGAGGCTTCTCGGTAACTCATTCCTTGTTCAACCACGTTTTTAGCCATCATCATGTAGTAATCAAGGTTGTACTTCGGAGCTCTTCCTATCTTCTTGGGTTCTTTAGCTTTTCTTGGATGCAATATTTCCATTTTGGACTCTCTTTCGATAGAACCAAGCGCTGTTCAATAAATATGGGCTGTAGTGTCTGACCACAGGGGCGCAGTTTATAACCCTAGCTTTTTGTCGGAAGCTGGTTTTGCTATTAGAACTTTCGTGGCCAGATTTTAACGGAAATAAGCGCCATAAATTTCGGGCAATCTCCTATTAAATATTGGCCATTATTTCATAAAGTCAGTTTTCTTCAATGCCCGTGTTATTTCCGGAAAAGTCAGGTCAGCAAAGCTCAGGAATTCTTGATAGCATGGCGAAAATTAGACAGTGGTTTAAAGTCAAAACAAACGAACACCCTCATCAAGAGCCTGTATAATAATTTTTATATCCGGCTGTTCTCCTGGGGCTATTTGATACCTAGAGCTAAATTCCTTATTAAATTGTAATGGAAACTCTAAAATATTTCCCACAGGGGGGAATCCTAAGCTGACGCAGGTTTCTTTATGCAGTCTGATAGTTTTTGCCTTTATCGTCTCTTTAATAACCAGAAAGCCAGCGTGAGATAAACTAACCCATAAAATTTGATCAGCAATCAGAGAGCGTCCAACACCAAGTTGAGAATCCCATCCTATGGCCATATTTTTAACTCGAATTTCGCCCGTTATTATTAGTACAGTATACGCGTCGGCTGTATAAAATCCAAACGTGCCATCAACTTCCAGCGAGCCATCCAAAATAAAAACCCCAAAACCTTGGGCGTACATTGAAAAAGATTTATCTAATTTTAGATCTCCCTTATGCAAATATATTTTAGGCAATTCACCAAATAGATCTACACCCTGAGGGTCCAAATCTGCTTGTTCGAAATAAAATGCAACATCGTATTTCTCTGATTGCTTAGAATCGATTTCTATCCATTGGCATAAAGAGAAAATATCATTCTGCATGTCACCTACTTCCTCAGCAAATTAAAAACTGAGATTTAAATCCGGTCAACTTGGAAACCCTTAAAACGAATTAAAGGTCATCTGAGCTGAACTTTCCTAACCACCCCCAATAAGAAATAACCGCTAGACTTTCGAGCCAGCCATTCTATTAAAGAAGTGCCTTATTATTTCAATGACTGTCAGACTAAATGTAAACTACTTGAAGGACGTGTCAGATCGAATTTAAGTTTGTACATCTAAGCGCTAAAGCTATTATCAATAGCAAATTAAAATTAGTTACAATTCTGTAAGCCGCGCAGACCAAATGTTAGTGATTTAGTAGTATCGGCATACGACCAAACTCCACCCGAATATTCGCGAAATCCTTTTCTAAAGACATCGTCGCTTCCGATAGTGTCCACACTGTATTTCATACTGGCATTTGAAATCTCGATGCTTACAAAATAGCTGCTGCCAAATTCAGACTTGAACTCATAGGTTTCAGGCAATTCAAGCCAGATTATTTGTTTTGATGTATTGGCGACCACAGGGCCAATATTAAATTTTTTGTCTGGGACACTCGCTTCGCTGAGTGTATCATTGAGACTAGCTTTATAAATAGAAACCGTAAAAAAAGCCGGTGAGCTGCCGGGAATTTCTGCTTTTATGGCGAACGCGTTCGCTTTTATATCTTTTGTGGTTTGAAAATGTTGGCCGATTTTTCCAGTTCCTAATAGAGTAGAGTCGGTACTAGTCTGAGTACTTTCTGCTTGTAGGCTCAGATTAGAAACACATTGGTCTGGGGTGCCCGTTGGTTTTGCGCAGCTTGCACAAAAAAGTACCCATCCAAATGTTGCTATAAGAAATTTTATCATTAGTACATCCTGACCGTGGAATTCGAAGGGCGCAAGAAAATCTCGTTGCTTCAGTATACGCTTTAACCGACAATTTAGCCTTGAATCAAAAAATATATGATTGTTTAGCTAAGCGTAATATGGTCGCAATGTTTGTCTGCGTTTTCGCGACCACTGTCAGCGTTGGTCAAGTGGCTACGTCAGCCTATTTTATGGACCAAAGACTAATTAATCCAGCCGTTACAACGTCAAGAAGTGTATTTGGATTGTCTCTGCAATTAAAAAAACAAACCGAAACCGATCATGTATTGGATTTAGTGGATTCCTCGATTGATGTCAGTACGACCGTTGAAACTGTGGATATTAATAATTCGTTTCAGGCCGGGCCTTTTAATTGTGAGGTTAATCTGGCTCCTCAATCGGGTCTTAAGGTTACCGACACGGTATCGGTGGCGCAGTCAGCACTGGGTTCTAAATCGTTCAGCTCAAAAGTGTCGTTTGTTCCTATTCAGTTGGCGATGGGCTATAGAAGTAGTTCTGATATTAAGTATGGAATCAAGCTATTGTACACGTCGTTTAACTTAAGCGACCTCAGTATGTATTCGTATGGAACGTCGTCGGCCACGATAACAGTTGATTATGATGGTTTATTCAGCGGCAACTTTCTTGTTTTTGCTCCCGGAATTCTATATGAAATAAAAAACACTGGCATTTCGTTTGGCTATGTCGCCGACATTTACCAGTTTGATCAAAAACAGAGTTCGAACAGCATGCAAACTCAGAAAACGTCGTCTATGTCGATGACAACAAATGAGAATACTAACAGCCAAGATAAAGTGACTGTAAAAAAAGATATTCTAGGAGTTGGTTATTTTCAAAAAATTGGTCAAAACAAATCAATTAGACTGGATTTGTCATTTGAAAAAATGCCGCCAATTTCAAGGAGCGACTATTTCACAAATGGGGAACTGAGTCGCGTCGTCGCCGAGCTAAATCTGTCTATTTTTCGCCTCGGGATTGAAAGCACGTTAAAAAAAGGGTTCTATGTCGATCCCTATAATTTGGTCCCATTTCTTTATAACCAAGGAAAGTCATTTAACGAGAGTGTATCTGAAATTAGTTTTTTTGGCGGTTTCAAAACGCAAAAGGGTCACGGCCTTGGAGCTTTTTATTCCGCATCCAGTGCAACGGTTCAGGAACGATCAGAAAGTTTTGAATCGTTTCAGAAAATTGAACGAAAGAGCTCTAAAATCAATTTAAGCTATTCTTATGTATATTGAATGAAATATTAAACTAACTCTTGCTCTTTTTATAGAATATGTAAATAATATGTAAATGTCTAAGGAATTCCGCAAGGATATTCGAGGTCGTGGGGCTTCGAGCAACATCGCCAATCGATTTCTTTCCACGCACTTTGAGGCGACAGAGGAAGATCATGATAATTATCTTCTCGAGGAAGAACGCTCGATGTTGCAGACAGAATTAATCAAAGACACGTCTCGCACTATTATCACCAAAAACAACAGCCCCGATGTTGGCTTTGATTTCTCAATTAATTGCTATCGTGGTTGTGAACATGGCTGCGCGTATTGTTATGCTCGACCAACACATGAATATCTGGGCTATTCCGCGGGTCTTGATTTCGAAACTAAAATTCATGTTAAATACGAGGCGCCGCAATTATTGCGTGAAGCTTTGATGAAAAAATCTTGGGAAGGGCAGCCGTTGTTCATGAGCGGAGTGACGGATTGTTATCAACCTATTGAGCGAAAATTAAAACTGACTCGGGGATGTTTAGAAGTATTGAATCAGTTTAAAAACCCTGTAGCGATGATTACCAAGAACTCACTAGTCACTCGGGATATCGATATTCTTCAAGAGATGGCCGAATGGAACGGTTGTGTGGTGTTTCTTTCGATCACCACACTCGATACAGACCTTGCGCGCAGTTTAGAACCACGCACGTCGACTCCAGCGGCAAAGCTGGCAGCCATTGCCAAGCTCAGTGCGGCGGGGATTCCTACCGGCGTGAATGTGGCGCCTGTGATTCCGGGTTTGACGGACCAGGAAGTGCCCTTGATTTTGAAAGCAGCGAACGAAGCGGGCGCGCAGATGGCGGGCTTTGGAATGCTGAGAATGCCGGGCGCTGTGTTGCCCGTTTTTCAAGAGTGGGTGCAAATTCATCGTCCACTGCGCTATGAGAAAATTATGAATGCCGTTCGTGATATTCGTGATGGTGAATTGAACAGTTCAGAGTTTGGTGATCGCATGCGTGGTTCTGGGCCTCGGGCTGAACACATTCGCAATTTATTTAAGCTGACGACACGTAAATTAGGTTTAAATAAAATGGATATTGAACTTTGTTCAGCGCATTTCAAACGTCCGCCTCAAATCGGCGATCAGCTGGCTTTTGATGTTTAATTTTTTAGTTAGTGAGCTCAACATGCGCCAATGAAACTGCTTTAGCCATCTTGCCACTATTGTCAATACCAAGCAGGGATCTGACCTCTGTGAGAGGCATTTCCATATAGCTTTCCAGGCGGATTCCAAACAAGGGCGGAATCGATTTACCAAGATGATAAAGCCTAAATAGGTCTTCAAAGTGTTGTGGAATGTCTAGCGGGTTATTTTGCGCCTCATGCAATAAGCCGCCGGATAGGATTATGGCTGGAATCCCTGATTGTGTCTGGGCTAACGTGAACGCTTGAACTGCTAGTTCGGCTCTGTACGAGATATCCTCGTTAAGAAGGACATGATACATATCGTGCGTCTTATAGAGGCGCAGAATAAAATAGTCGATAGCTGATTGAATTTCAATTTCAGGATAAAAATTTAAGTCCAAGTTATGTTTTTGTAAAAATTCAAAATACGTTCTACCAAAACTTCCACTTGGCATCTTGGAAAGTTCATCTGTTGAAAGTTGCGGAAAATATTTTTCTTCCCACATTTTCTTAAACGCATCGTTATTTAGATAGACCGATTGATAGTGATCAAAAAGTTCTTTTTTTTCAGGCATAGCGCGAATGGCATCTATGAATTTAAAGATTAACTCAGTACGTTTAGGGTTTTTTGCAAATTTTAAATAGTTAATTAGGAACCTTAGTTTGTTTATCATGTGACCATTTTATCACGGGATCGGGAATTTCCTACTCGCGTTTGAACTTGATATTTCCCTTCCTAAATGTGAGTGGTTGTTATATAACTGCTCACATTTAGGAAGGGACTATCAATGCCAATAAAAAACAAGAATTCAAGACGTTCACCGCTTCAAAATCGTTCGGTTCGACTCACTATGGATCTTATTGAAGGTGGATTTAAAGTTCTTGATCAATTCGGGTTGGAAAAATTCAGTACTAATAAAGTAGCTGAGGTTACAGGCGTTAGTATTGGATCAATTTATCAGTATTTTAGTAATAAAGAGGAGCTACTGTTAAGAATGATCGAGGTCACGACAACGGACATTCTGGTCGAAGTGACACAGAAAATGAATTCGCTAGAATTTGAGAACCCTCAAGATTTTGTAAATGTTTTTGTCTTCGACGTCTATTCATTATTTATGAAAAGAAAAAGTATCGGTCATATGCTTTTTCTATCAGGACGCAATGAAATCGGATTATTACTTATAAAAAAAAGTCGAGAAGAATTTATTTCTAAACTGATCGTTTACTACAATGAACGTTTCCCAATTGAAAATGAAAGTGAAAAACAAAGTCGGAAGCAAACTTTAGAGGTTCTAGTGATTAGTTTTATGGGACTTGTCCAGGCGATTATATTAGAGAAAAAAACAAAAAAAGAAGCTGACAGTTTGATGTTGAAATTCTCCCATTTAGCTCGGGCTGCAGTTTCATAATTTAGGAAACTAATAATCTAGTTAAGTTATAAATAAGAAAATAGGTCTACAAGTGTTGGCATATTTTGATCGCAGAATTGAGCGATCAACTCTGAATAATTTATGACACCGAAGTCTATCCATGCAGCATGAGCGGTACCAAAGAACTCTGTGTCCGGTAGACTTCGCTCAAGTGTTTTTTTACGAGTCGCGTATTCACCTTTGTGATTCTCTATCTAATTACCCGATTGATGGGGTCTAAACGACCGCTTTTAAAGTTGCCTAAGCTGACCGGCTTCGCACTGATTCGAAGGCTGGCCCCTTCAATACGCTGCAGTTTTAAATATGGACTCAACACAATTTCGTTCGTGTCCGGATTGAAAGAGTAATCGCGAGGGCGTTCTAAAATTTGCTCGTCGGCTGTTGATTCAGTGGATTGGCACGTTCTAGCTTTCGAAAAACACACTTTCAAAGTTGTAATGTCAGGAGTGTAGTCTAATTGTCGCTTCTGAGCCGCCACACGCTGAACTAAGTTGTGACCAAATTCGGCTAAGTGGGAACCGAAATCCCGTGAACATAAATCCGCAAAGATACCTCCGGAAACTGACAGTAGTGAAGGGAAGGCCTGCACGGGACCTCGGCCATCTTTTGAGCAACTAGTGCTATTGTTGTCACGGTTAGGCAATGCAGCAGCGATCAATACTTTAGAGCGATCGCCACCTTTAAGATCTACCAATTGTTGATAAAAATCTTCAGCAGATAAACCCGGAGTCACATCGTCCGCATCTGTTAAGAAAATAACAGCAAGGTACGCGTCAGTTTGGTAGAAGCCCTTGTTTTTCTCTAAGTTCGTTTCTAGATCGGTCACCGCCAAAACGGGAGAGAATGATTCTTCGGCTTCTGGACCCCATTGAGTTCCGATCATCACCGTATTTTTCAAAACCTCTTTAGGATTTGGTGTATCACGAGTGATAAATAACTGATCTGGGATTTCTTTACCGTCGGCACTTTTTAATTTTACTAATTCACCAAGTGGGTTCATTTTTCTTACGCCCGACGGAATGTACTCCGTTTTATCATTTAGGTATTTTGAGTCATAAACTGGAACCACACCGATTCTGTAGTCAACGCGTGAGTTTTCAAAAAATGTTTCAGCAAATAATTGAATATTGGCTGCCATTTTTGCTTGATAACCCTTCATTGAGCCCGAGTTATCGACAACGAAAAGAATATTTACCTTTGGATCTGGTAAAACGGCTTCTTGTGTTACTTCTGCTGTGACTTCGCTGAATTTTTCTGGAGGCGCTTGGCGCTGAGGTGATTTGACGCCACACGCAGCCATCAATACAGTCGTTGCTAAAGCGAGAGTTAAATTTTTAGTCATCATAGAGAGGCCCCTTTGTACGGACAGTTGTCAGTTTTCACTTCAAAATGTCCAACTTCATCCACCCAAACTTCGTCATCATTTACCGGGAACGTCATGCTTTTATTTGTGTCAATGCCAGAAAATTTTAATTTCTTGTTCTTACCGGCGTGATCTTTGTCCATCGTTAAAACGTTCTGGATTAATTCCACATCGATAATTTTCATTTTTTTCAAGTTCGTTTCAATTTCAGCTAGGTCTTGTTTCGCTAAAACTTTCAATCGAGCGTGCGCTTTTTCTCGCGCCCCTTTTTTAACTAGCGATTCTAGTTGAAGATCGCGATAGAAATAACGAGGGTATTTTTCTGCTTGTTGGCCAAGACTGCTCATAGTAATTATCGATTTCTTCATTTTTGATAATGTCGTCCAGGTCTCTTCGGACATAGACGGTTGATCGATCATGGATTGCAAAGCCTCTACACGTGGAAGCATGCGTTTTTTGAAGATTTCGATTTTTTTAGTGACATCTTTGTACGCGCAGATTTTTAGCGATACGAACGTAGACAACATATACGTTTCGGGACCCACTTGTGGTGCCCAAACCGGTGATGTGATCGATTGCAAATCAGCTAATGATTCTTCAAATTTACCTTGGCGAGTGTGCGCCCATGCGCGTTCTTCCAAAGCCTCTAACCAAAAGTCTGAACTAGGTTGGATTTTTGAATAAATCTCTACAGCTGCGTCTAGCTTGCCTTTTTCATAAAGCGCGCGCGCTTTATTCATTTTATCTTTATCACTACCCGCAGCAAAAGCTGTAGATAGGGATAAAGTTAGTAATAAGTTGGCGACTGTTTTTACCATACAAGAATTCCGAGGCTGGCAACCACTTGTAGGTTGTTTTGTTTACGGTGATCCGTCAGTAATAAATCTTCGTACTGTTGGTAGCGAGCTTCTAAACGAGTCGTTAATCGTTGAGTTAACCAAACCCCTGAACCTACACCAACTGAAGTTACATCTGTTGATCCTGTAAATAAATTAATTTTTCCGTAACCTAACTGAATGTACATATCAAACTGAGCGATTCCTGTGTCGAAAAGATTCATCTTTCCATAAATAGGGTAGTAGCTGATCGTCGCTAGTTGCGTATCTAACGTGTAATCAATCGCTGGGTATTTTTTAGTGCTACCTGGATTAATTTTTTGATCAGCTAGTGCTGCGTCCAATTGGTTTTCACCTTCAGGTGATAACGTATTGTATGATTTTTGGTATTGAACACCTAACGACCAACGTGGGTTGATATGATATTCAAGGCGAGCGCCTACGTTTTGTGTTTTTACGTAGCTGTCACCACCACCATTGTAGGCGTAGTTACCCGCAAGTTCGATGCGATTGTTACGATCTACCAGACGATTTTGTACGACTCTTACTTTTTGGTTTGTATCCATGTTCTTAACACGTTCCACCACATCACGGTTGTCACCGAGTGTACTGAATTCACTTTTTAGGTCTTTCTTTGTGCCACCTTGAGCCATTGCAAACGTTGGTACCAGCATCGAGATAACTAGAGTCGAAGTTAGAATTAAGTTTCTCATTATTGCGCTCCTGTTTCAGTGGCTTGTTGAGCCGTTACTGGTGTTGGTTTCGCAGGGATCTTAGATTTCGGAGTTTCCACCTTTGCCGCGGGCACTTCTGCTTTCACCGCCGGTTTAGCTGGTGTTTTAGCTACTGGAGCTGGGCAGTTCTCTTCAGAAGGAATGACCGTGAATTCTTTAACGAAAGTTTCAGATTTTGATTTCTTACCTGTCACAGAATCGATTTTTAAGCTTAATTTCTTAGTCAACGGCGCTTTCACACACGTCGGAGCCCAAGTTAATTCACAATTTTGAAGTGACAAATTAGTCGCGCTTTCTGGCGAGCAGATCAAATCTTTTTTACCTGTTAAACCAGAAATTTGTTGTGCCATATTTTTGATGCTGACTTGGCCTAAACCATTTCCAGCAACGGCTTTAAATTTAATAACAGTCGGTGCGCCCGCTTTGATTTCTTTAAGCGCGTCGTTTTCCCATTGGATTAATGGTAACTGAGCCGCGTAACGACCTTTGAAGCACACTTGTTCTTTGATCGATTTAGTTCCTATCACGCTATCGACCATAATATGGAAACATACGTCCACAGCAGGTGACAGTGGATTTTCGATACCACGACGATCGCGATCTAATGGAAGCTCATCGACTTTCAGGATGTAGAAAAATCTCCAAGCTGTTTTTGAAGTTCCGATACGTGCTGGATTAGCCGTTTTGCTGTAATCAAGTGTCACATAACGAGCGCCATCAACGCGGAAGGCTTCCGTGTTTGAATAAATATAAGAAGAGATGCGGATCTCTGGAATGTTGGGACTATTAGCAGATGCTTTATCTTCGATATCTACAGTGAATGGAATTGATTGACCTTCATCGATACCATTTTCCAATTTTGTTTTGCCAATGATTGTTGGAATACTGTTGTCTTTAACAACCGTGACAGTGATTACGTCTTCTCGAGTCATGCCTTTTAAATTGAGATCAGTTGCCGCAGTCGACGTTGTTCTTAATTTCAATTTAAATGATTCCGACGTCTTTCCGTTTGGAATTACTCCCAATGGCGGTGTCCACTTTAGTCCATGAACATTTAGTAGTGTTGTCGGAATGATTGTTGGGCGTGAGCTAATTGGAAAATCAGCTATTTCCATTTTAAACTCAGTTATTTTTTGAGATTTGGCAGTCATTTTAAAATAAAGAACGCCTTCTTTGCCTTCAAGAAAGTTAGCGTTATTCACTTCATTGGTTCCTTGAAGTTTTAGATCTGCAAATTCGTTTCCTACCGGAACTGTTGCCGAAGTAAAAACTTCGGGAACAAATTTTTGTGATTCTGACTGTTCTGTCGTCGGCATACCTGTTTTTAACTCAGAGTATTTTTCCATCGGATCAGAAGATTGACCCATGCACGACGTCAGTAGGGTACCCGCTGATATAATCAATAATGATTTGATAAGTTTAGTTTTCATACGTAGCACCCCTTATTAAGAATCCGTTACACGTCGTAATGCGAAAGGATAGTTAACCTTTACGTTCACGCCGCCATGTGGTTGAGGAAATTTCCAAGTTTTCAAGCGATCACGAATACAGTTTTCAACTGGCGCGTGACCAAGACTTGAATTATTGATTTTTGCTGTCGAAACACTGCCTGATGGACCAATGATGAAATTCATAGATACACGACCAGACAAATTAGGTTTCTTTTGTAGACCTTGCTCGTAGCAAAATCTAACTTCACTTAAATGACGGTTGATAACAGCTGCGATCGCATTGCGATCAAGGCCACCTTCAGTCCAAGCTTCACTTTCAATCGGTTCAAAGAATGAATTTCCAGAACCACCAGCACCAACTAAAGTTACTTTGCCGTAACCTGCGCGACCGCCGCCTTTGCCTTTAGTTCCGTAGCCACCGCCACCGCTAGCACGGTTGCCAGAACCTAGGGGAGCTGCGAACATTCCTTTAGAGTAAATCGAAGTTTGAACGCCGCCGCTACCAGCAGAACCACCACGACCAATACCAGCCGTTGTTTGCGCTTGGTTTACTTGCAAGCCACCTTTTTGGTTAGACTTCTGCATGCTGCCTAAAATCCCTAGTGCGCCCATTTGAGCCACGTTAGGAGCTTTTTTAGCTACAGCTACGTTTGTGTTTTTACGACGTGTGATTTGTGCCGTAGGTTTTTTCTCTTGTTTCTTAGGTTTAATAATCTTTGCGATTTTTTGTTTAGGCATTTGTTTTTCAACGGGAGCGACAACTACTGGTGGTTTTTCGATTTGTTTACGATCTAAAACCTGGACGATTTCTAACTCTTCTTTCGGTGGAGTTGTGCTCGACGCAAAATAGCTGATACCTAACAAAAACAAAGCTACGAAAACAGCGGCAGCGGCTGTCTTTTTCAAGATAACTACGAATTCTTTTGTGTCGTCTTCAGTTAGTTCAACGTTTTGCTGAACTTCTTCCGTTTCAGCCACTAGACTTAGTTCGCCAGTGATCGAACGAATAGGGTAGCGTTTTTTTAAATTAAAAAACTTTTTATCTACTGATTCTAGAACCGTGAATTCGACACCTGCTTTTTTCAAAGCTTGTAAATCACTGCACACTTCCATGCGGCGAGTGTCGTGACGTAGGATAAAGTTTAATTCATTTGTTTGCCATTCAACGGCACGAACGGTTTGACCCTGTTCGTTTTCAAGAAAGTAGATCTCTTTTTGTGAGTCTCTTTGTGTTGAAGAAGCCATAGTTACCTCATCCCTTTAGTACGCGCTACGCGATCTTGAAAGTTTTTGCGTACACCAATTAAATCATCGATTGATTTTTCATTTTCTACGACTGACAAAGCTTCCATTGGTAATTGATATTTACCGCCGACAGCTTGATCACCAAAGCGAACATCGGTTGATAATCCTGACTTGCTTGGTTGTTGCTGAGGCTGAGCTGGCGTTGCCGCCGTTTTATCCGTCGAGTTCACCTTTGCAGCGTCTGTTTTTGACATATTCTTTTTGGACAAAAAACTTGTCGTTGGCTTAACTGCCGCTTTCTTATTCTTTGTTGATGTAGATGCCGAAACAGTTCCCACTGCTAGTAATGAAACTAGAACGATAAGTGTTTTCAATTTCTACCTCCCCGCGAGTTTAGTCGTGATTCTAAGTAAGCAACCATTGGGCCGCGTCCTAGAGCCTTTTGAAGTGATTTCAATTTCTCTATGTCATTGAAATTAAAAGGATCTTCCACAATGCTCTTTTGCAGTTGATTGGCCTCGTTCGCCACTTTGTGTCGCTCACGAGTAAAGTTTATAAATGGATTCTCTTTCTGACCGCTTTGTTCAGCGGCTTTCTTTAATTTTTCAATTTCAGCCGATGCTAAACGCGAACCTGGCTTAGATGATTCTTCTGCTAAATCGAATAGATCTTTGAATACGGCTTGTTTAGTCGCCACATCCCACATCTCAGCCACTTTTTCTTTAACAGTGATGGCTTGGGTGATGTACGGCTTAACTTGAAGCTGAACTTGTTCTTGATAGAATTTCTTTTGAGCCGCATCTAACTGCTTAGGTGCTGGCAACGCTAGGATGTCTTGAACTAGCTTAGAATTCTCGTGGTACACTTGAGCTAACATAATTAACTGCAATGAAGTATCTTTAGCTTTGATGGCCGCCTGTGAACGTTTCTCTAACTGTTTGATTAGCTTGATACGTTCAACCAAGTTCTTTTGAATTACACGGTCAGATCGTCCTGAAAGGGGAGTTGAAGCCAGTTTCTTTTGCAATTGTTCAAAAGATTTAATTTCCATTGAACGAGCTAGAATTTGAGATTCAAATGTATCTTTCGACGATTTGTTCGCAAGGACAGTGCGGGCGATACCCATGTCCGCTGATTTTTCGTATGTGATCACACCAGCCGCCGCAAACAATTGCGGATTGCCTTTTAAAACACGACTGTATTTAGAGAACAATTTTTTAGGCTCGCTGCTGAAATGAATCAACTGGTAAGCCGCGTACTGATTTTTTTCTTGGTCTTTTGAAACCGTCATAAATTTCAAATACTCTGGCGTTGGATCTTGGTGAGCCAATTCCATTAACAATGCAATTTTGAAATGGTGTTCGCCGATTTGAGATTTCTTAGGAGTAACTTGTTTTAACAACCGTAATGCACCTTGGAAATCCATACGCATTTCAGCGACCCAAGCGGCTTGATCCAGCGCCCAGTTTTTCTCATCCAGAGATAAACCGTCTAATCCTAAGTATTGTTCAGATGATTTAGCTACCATGTCTAAGTTTTTCAAACGTAGTGCGATCGCTAATTTGTTTTTAATCAATGTGCGTTTTTCACCAGCCGGCCAGCTAGAGTACGCCACTTTATCTAACTTAGTTAGTTGTGATGTTAACTGTTCTTTAGTTGAAACTGTGCTGTTGATGATCTTAGCGGCTTGGTTAAGGATCGATTTTCTCCATAGACCTAAGAAGTAAGCCGCACGTGGTTTAAACGTTTGAGAGAAAAGTAGAGAATCTTCTTCGATCTGTGCTTCGTTTTTCAAGATCACAGATGAATCTAAGCAAAGCTCTGATGATTTCTCGCGAATGCTTGCCGGGGCTTTAGCATCTACCGCTAGTTCACGGAAAAGATCAGCCGCTTGTACGTAATCTTCATTTTCATAAAAGATATGACCAATTTGGTATTTGATTTCATCGCGTTTTGGACCTTTAGGATTTAACTCCAGGTACAAACGGAATGATGATAACTGCATCGACGCATCTTCAGATAACTCAGCGGCTTCAATGGCGCCTAATAAAGATCCCTCGAACATACGAGCAAAGCGAGCTTCCGAGCGATCCATTTTTGCAAATAGATGTCCCGCTTTGCTGAATGCAGTGAACGCTTCTTGGTACATTTTGCGTTTTAATGAGGAATGTCCTGTCCAGTAGCTCATTTCAGCGTCATCAAATGCAGCTGTGTATTTGCCGAACCCAATAATTAACTCGGTGGTGGGTGCCCGCTCTTCGGCTTTACCCCAGTCAGTTAGAATTTTCTTAAGTCCTTGCTGACCTAAGGTACACTCATCGCCCGCTTTTTTACAGGCAGGACCTTTCAGTAACGCAATCGAGCGATCGATTTCAGTCAAAAGCTTAGCTTTGTGACCAAGATCGTACTGAATACGAGTGATTTGAATTTGACCCTCTAGCTGACTAGCAAAATCTACTTCTTGTTTACCGATGATGGCCCATACTAACAGAGCGCTTTCTTTTTTAGCTGTGCGATCTAATTCAGTCGCTAAGTAAACTAAGTTTTTCTGACGAGCTGAATCTGGGCTTAGTGTCACAAGAGTCTGTACATCTGATTCAACGATATTGTTTCTAGCCATGAATGTCGCTAGATCGCGAGATACTTCTTCTTGGAAGCTGGTGTCGACAACCATGGTTTTATCTGTTTTTGATTTCTTCAAAAACAGAGATTTGTTTTTTAATAAAGTAATAAGCTGTACTTGAGCTTCTTTAGTTTTGCCTAAGTTGTATTGGCACCAAGCATCGCGATATAGCGCGTAGCCTTTAGATGGATTCTCTTTAATTTTTAAAGAGTCGCGAAATAGTTTTGAGGACTTATCAAATTCGCCTTTGTAAAACAGTATGTCGGCCCATTGGATTTGAGCCACAGCCACTGTTTCTTTTTTATTTTGAGCGGCATTTTTAACGATGCCCGCGTAAATTTTTACGGCGTCATCTTGGTTTTGCATTAATAAATGCAAATGCGCCGTTTGTAAAAGAACACGGCCTTTTTCTTGAGATTTTAATGATGGCAGAACTTGTGTGTAGATTTTTACGGCTTTTGTTCTGTCCGTTGCTATTTGATCTTTATAAAGCTGATCGCCTTTGCCTTCTTTTTCTAAAGACCATAAGCGAGCACGCTCAGAATACAAGTCCGCTAAACGTAATGCTAGCTGAGACTGCTTGTACATAGTGTCGTTATCGCGAATTGATAAAATCGACTCTAGTTTTTGGATTAATGAATCATGTGTCGAAAGATCCAGCTTCTCTGCTGCATTTACTAAAGGAGCGATAACTAAATGAGAGGCTAGTAGCGATGTGATCGCTACGAATCTCATTGTGTTGATAAATTTAGTATAAGAAGCTTGTATCATAATTCTTCCTACTTGTTTCCTGCGTTGATGGCGTAGTTACCTGGAAGTACGGCAAATGCATACTTCTCGAAACCAGCAACACCACCGGCTCTTAAGATCAAACTAATTTTGTCGTAATCGGCATCTTTGTCCGCTTGGATGATCAGAGAATTTTTTTCTTCCGTTTTGCTGTCAATTAAAACTTTAACGATAGTTTCAGATGTTGTTGGCTTGTCTTCGACAAAAATGTCGTTACCTTCCATGCGAACAACAACACCGGCGTTCATAATTTCAGTCAGAGTCGCCGTCGGCAGAGTTGTGTTTTTACCAACCGTTAAGTTTTGTAATTGGCCATTCATGTTTGAAAGTAAGAAAATAACCAAGATACAAAAAGCATCGATCAACGTCGTTAAGTTCATCGCAAACAATAGGCTCTTGCCTTTGGATTTAACTCCGGCGGCACGCACGCGCTTTTGAATCAGCAGCGGGCTATTTTTAATTTGAGTAGCTAAAATACCTTGTTTCATCGAATACGTCCTAGTTAGAGTCTGTAGCTAATTTTCTAAAGTGCTTAAATCGGTGAAAGACCAACGTCTTTGATGCCGTTCTGTTTTAGTAAATCCATTAAACGAATAACTTGATCATACTTAGTCGTCTTAGTTGGCAGAACATGGGCGTTCTCGATTTTTTGAGAGGTAGTAGCAAGAAGATAACTTTTTGCTTTCATCCAATCGATTTGCCCATCTTTTGCCGCTAGCGTATTTGATTTATCCGCCGCTTTTGGTTTTTTGATTGTCACCGTGATATTGTTTTTCTCGTCGATAGAGACCCAAAGGCTAGCGCGTGGGTCTGTTTCATCCAGGCTTTGTCCACCGATCGCTTGTTTGGTTTCTAGTGATCGGACTTCAACCCAAACCACTGTCATCAACAAGAAACAAATACAGACAGAAAGAATATCGAAAACGGGAAGCAAATTAAGCTCAACGTTTAAATCTTTTTTTCCACCTGATCCAGAAGCTAATCCCATAACAACCTCACGTTCCTAAATATGATCTGTTTTAACTCGTACTACTCTTGGCTTGCTTTTGATTTCTTTTGAACCGGCTCGTAACTGTAAGTTAACCAGTTGTAGACCATCAATGCTGTTTGATTTACGTCTTCAGAAACTGAGTTAGCGCGATTTTGAAGAACTGCGAACATCGCAAGGGCCGGGATCGCAACTAATAAACCGTACGCTGTTGCGTACATTGCCATCGAGATACCTTGTGATAACAACGCTGCTTTTTCCGCTGGGTTAACGTTAGCTACCGCAGCGAAAGAGTCGATAAGACCGATGATTGTACCTAATAGACCAGCTAATGTGCCGATGTTACCGATAGCGGCTAAGAAACCAGTGCGTTTTTCAACGGCTGAGGCTTCAGCTAATAATACTTCATCCATTTTAGATTGGATTTCTTCACTACCACCGCGAGCTTGCGCGGCTTGTGTTCCAGCTACGATAACTTTACCGATGGCTGAATCTTTTTGTGAAAGCTTTTGCGCTTTCGCTAGTACTGTTTCAAGACGACCTTTTTTAATGTCTTCTTCAAACGTCTTTGCCACCTTTTTGTTGTCTAAAGAGCGCGACACATAAAGTGCGTAAACTCTTTCGATGATGATCGCTAGAGAGAAAATCTGTCCAACGAAAATGATCCACATAACAAAGCCACCATGGCCGAATGCGTGAATGATATTTGTAAAAAATGCCATAACTACCTCTTTTTTCATGTTTTTACAGGTTAGCACCTGGTTCGGGAGAGGTAGTGAGCAACGACTAGGCCGAAACCTCTACTGCAATCTAAACAGGGTAGAGGTCAAATTTTCTTAAATGAAAAGATTTTGGACACTCGATAATGACAATTGCGGTCCGCACCGAAACAAAAACGGGCCCTGTTATTTTCTGAACAGGGAGAAATTACATATCGTATCGACCAACGCTTAGATGCGATTCAACCTGTTTACGGATCGCATTTACATCTAACGTCGATAGCTTATCATTAGCTTTTGACGGCAGAACTAAAGAATCCTTATTCAATTTGAACTTGATCACTGAGTTTGGGTCCGTACATTTCATATCTGTCGCCGTTAATTCGCAGGTACGCAGCGTTTGTGACGTTTGGTTTTCAATTGAGTATTTGAACGGGAAGATAGGGACTAAATGCTTAGGGATGCCCACTGTATGACGTAGCTTGCTTTCAAGGACGCGGCTCCATGATTCATTGGAAAATGCGATGGTTACATTCTGTTTTGCAATTAGTTGAAGTGAATCACCGTTGACGAATGTAAACTCAAGAGGAAAACTCTCTTGGCCTTCGATAATTGTAAGAGTACCGACATTGTTGGCCTTCAGATTCAAATCAAATACGAAGTTTACATTTTCAATTGGCTCTTCGCTTAGAGGCATACGGCTAGTGAACGGCTCTTTCCCATCGACGCCAACCGTAGATTGGATTTCACCCGCGATTTGTTTCAGTGAATACGTAACGATACCGCCAGAGGTTTGCGACCTGTTGATTGCGCCTGTTAATTTAGTATTTAAGAATTTAAATTCAGACGCTAATCCATAATAACGGATAAGAATTTCTTTTAATTCGTCTTGGTATGTCGAAGCAGTTACTACGTTATAGAAATCAAGAACGGCGCCTGATTTAGGGTAGTTGGCTTTCACTTTTTCATTGAGCGTTTTATGAAGAGTCGCATTAGTTTCTGCCGTCGCCGAAATTTTACATTGAGTCAGCAAAATATTTTTAAGCACGGTTAATTGATATGGGCTGCTGATGTCTGAGGTTTTTTCCTTAGAAAGTTTGATTAATGTGTCGCTAGTTTCATTGATACATTTTTCAAACGATGGAAGATCTTTCAGTTCAATAGGCGCAGTTGTTGGCTGAACAGTCGCAGACGCTGTTTTATCTTTAGGAATCGGAGCTGCTGACGCTGCCTGCGCTACAGGTTTAACCGCAGCTTTATTCGAATCTTTTGGTTTGCCATAGGCGCTGTAAGCTTGACGGCGAGTTTTCAGGTTTTCATTTTTAGCTTCCGTTTCAGCGAAGAATTTGATTTCCGCTGCAGAATCGGGGAACGATTTAGTCGCGACGTCCACCACGGTTTGAGTCATGAATAATTCAACCGTATTCTCTTTAATACTCGAACGACCACACATCGCGGCTGCGGCTAATTTTAGTTCCAGTAATTCATGCGGTGTAGCCGCTTTCGCTTTTGCGGATTTCATACCGCCAAGACCCTTGTTGACAAGTTCTGTGAAGCATCCTTTGAATGTGGTGTAGACTTCAGATTCTTTTTTGTCTTTCTTTTTATCGTCATTGGCCCCAGTAACAGCTGGTTTCGCAGCCGGCGCCACGGTGTTAACAACGGGCGCAGAGGCGACGGGAGTTCCTGTAGCTACTTTGTTTGTTGTAACAGTAGGAGCAGCTGCTGCCTTGTCTGTGGCTTTCGGAGCTGCAGAGGAAGCTGCTTTATCTGCCGGTTTAACAGCCACGGCAGCTGGAGTCGTAGCAACCACCGCCGGTGTTGGCTGAAGTTGAGGTGTTGCGATCGGTTGAACGGACGGTGCCGCGCTTGTTTGGTTTGGCGCTGCCGCCAATGCCGCTGCTTCCGCAGCGACTTGATCATAAAGTTTAGCACGCTCGGACTCAGAAGCTTTTTCACCTTCAATACCCATGAAGGTATCAACGATTTCATCGACATCTGAAAATTTACTTAATGTGTACTCTGCGATTTTCTTGTTAATCGAAGCTTCAGCTTCATCTGCTTTTGCAGCCGGCTTTGGACAGTCCTTTAATATAGCTAATTTAGTTTCAAATAGTTTCTTAGCCGCAATAGTTTTCGTGTCTTTATCGCGTTCTTTAGAAATAGCGGAAGAAATTTTCGGACTGATGCACTCTTCAAATAGTTCCAGTTCGGTTTTTTTGGTGTTTGATTGAGTGATACTAACACCTGGCTGAGTCACCGTAGCCGTTGAGCCACCTCTAGATGAAGTACCTGCCGCCGAACTGTCGGACGAAGCCGCTGGATTTCCTTTCGCTTCATCAGCGGGCGTCGGAGTCGAAACTGGTGCCGCACCCGAAGTCTCACCGCCAGTAGCCCCTGGTTTAGGATCTTCTTTAATAGGCCCAGTGACTGGAGGCGTATCTTTCTTGGCATCTTTTGCTTCCACTTTTTCAGCTGGTTTAGCTTTCGCATCCTTGTTTGTGTTCTTCTTCGTACAACCCGATGCCAAAGTCAGACAACTAATAGATAAAATTAGTAGTTTATATCCTGGTTTCATAGCCATCTCCTTAGGAAGGGTCTTTTCATCCAAGAGAGGTTAGTTCAATTTCCATGGCACAAATTGAGACTTCATCGCGGATATAGAGGGTTTGGGAACGGTTTCGGGGGACGTACCTAATGGGTGATTACGGTCGTCTAATTTTAAGACAGTGGGCGGCCGGGTGCGGATGAAATTTTTTTTGAGTTTGGCCCTCGCATTGGTAGCTTTGGATCGGGGTGGTGCGAGGGTCTTCCTTTTGCGGAATTTCGTTTTAAAGGTATATGGAAAAGCCTCGGCAATCCTCGCCGTGCGCTTTACGCCGGCTGCGGAACTCATTTTTCCATATACCTTTAAAACGAAATTCCGCAAAAGGAAGACCGAGCTTGAATTGAAAGCTGCCAATGCGAGGGATAAACTCAAAAAAAAAGCCCGAGGTTTTATCCTTGGGCCTTGTCGTTTTTGTAAATTTAGATCTTACTTTCTAGTTTATTCTAGGAAGAATTGTTTTACTCCGAATAATCCTGAACTCACTTCTATACTTCTTTGTTCTGGAGAGAAGTGGATGCTGTCTGACGATGAACTGTAGCCTTCGAGTACTGATACTACGGGCATTGCCTTTTGTTTTTTATTTTGCCAATCTACCGGTGCTAAAGGGACTACCGATGGGCGTGTGTTGCCGGCTTGGAATTTTACGACTTGGATTTGTCTCCAGCTTTTTACTACGCCGTAGAATAATCCTGGTTCTTTTTGGTCGGCAAATACTTTAGCTAGGCTAGCGTATTCGATGGTGTCTGGCATTGTGAATACATCTTGAGTTAAATATGCATCTTTATCGGCAGTCACTACTTGTAAGGAAGCGCGGCTGTTGTAGTTGTCGCGGACTTTGCTTGTGTATTTCATTAAACTTAGATTTTTAGAATAAGATTTAGGTAACGCTAGGTAATTTAAATCATCTGCTGCTGATTCCAACATATCTACCAATACTGCTTTAGTGCCTTTTTCTGACTTCACTAATTTTAATGATGTTAAACTTGTCGTCGTATTCAATACTTCTTGTTCTTTGGTAGCGTAGATATCATTTACCCAGCTGTCGGAAACAACCACTACCGAACCGTCATAGGCTATAACATCGCCCGGAATATTAAACCCATCGCCGCACGATAGAGTTTGATTCTGCCACGAAAGTGGAAATAATTCATTTCTAGTCGCTGTGCTGTACGTTTTTGCAAAATCTTTAGTTAAATCGACAGATGTTTTTCTAACTAAGAACAATTCGTTGTTGAATTGCTTAACGTCGGCGCGAGTTGATTTTGAAAGACCACATTTATCGATAGATACTGTTTTTGGTTCAGCCGCTTTATCCGCAGATACTAAACGTAATTCATTTCCTACACTCACTAATGTTTCACCCGAAGCTAATTTCAAGAATGAAGCCTGGCGGTAACCATAACCTGGAGGCATGATACCCATCGCAGCGCTGCTGTTAGCACTTACGTCGATTGAAAACTCAGAACCAGATCCCGCTTCCCATGATTTAGTCGAAGTCGCTTTCAGAGCTTTGTTAGCGCCCAAAGAGATTTCATGTAATTGATATGTTTGCAAATAACGATTGTTTTCATAGCCAGACTTGCTTGTTAATACTAACATGGTCTTTTTATCAGCGTTGATTAAATGTGCCGTGTGGGAACCTTGTAGAACCACTTCACTTAGTACTGCCGGTTTTTCAGCATCTACATCCATTTTAGAAACCGTTCTTAAGATTGTTTTTTCTGTTGAATTCGCAGGCCAAGAATTACCTTCTGTGATCACCTGAACACCTAAATCGCCCACTGTTACAAACGCTTTAATGTTACGAGCTAATTCCAGCACGTTAACCGCTTGTACAGTAGTCGAAGGCGCATTTGAATTGGCACCAAATGTAACTAACGAAGAATCTGAAAAACTGTTGATACGGTTGATTTCAGAGTTTGTGAAAATACGGCGAATCCAAGATGAATCACCAGCTAAGAATGAACCTTCTTTAAAGATCGCATCTGTATCTGTCGTACCTAGGTCGAACGAAATGATCTGACCACCGCTTTGGTAAGATGATACGCCATTTGAATTTTTGTAATAACGAGAACCTTCAAAAAGGATTTCGCCTTTACCATTTTCATCAGGACGAAATTCAATCTTTTTATCTTCGCCGCTAAAATTAGCCCAGAATTGTGAACCAGATAATATTAAAGATGACACTTCAGTGGCTTTAGCCGATTTGCCATTGGATGTGATTTCAAAAAGTTTAACTTGGGCAAAACGTTTGTTGTCTTCGTTATTAACGGCGGGAACAATCCAACCTAAACCAACGATATAGTTTTTGCCTTTATAGCTGATTGGCTCCGCACGTGAAATCCAACCATCAAACGTTAAACGTTGTACGTGACGAACACCTTTTTCCGGAGCCGAAATATCAAATAGATCTAACGGGTCGACTTGGTTCGCTGGAACCCAGAAAACGTATAACCAATCACCATAAATACGTACGTCTTGTAAGTTAGCGCTTAAACCCGTCGTATCGCCCGTCGTTACCACGCTATCAGGCATGATTTTACGAACTTGATCTTTAGTTAAAACGAAACGACCGTAAACACCCCAAGTGGCGTCTTGAGTCCATTTTGATTTTGCCACTTCAGAATCTGTGCCTTTATCTGTTTCGGATTTCACTTGCTTTTCAATATATAAACGTCTTAATTCCGCTTCGTTTTCTGATAAGATTTCAGAATTTTTAGTAGGGAATTTAAATGTTTCAACAGCGACGCGACCAATTCTTGGCGATGAATTGTTTGCTGTTGGTTGTCCTGTGATGGTGTAGTTGCTAACCACGATTAGAGTGTTGTTTTTGATTTGCATTTGGTGTGGGCGCTGAATTGTGCCCTTAACCGAAACGGTCATGACGGATTGAATTTTACCTTTGTCATCAGAAATATCTACGACTTGAACCATACTTTGACGGTCCCACCAACCCCAACCATGTTCTGATAAATGGGCGATTAGATAGTACTTATAAGAATCGCCTTCAGGAACAGTGACAACTCTTAGGTTGTTTCCGTAAACGGCAGGAAGAGATAAGTTAGCTTCTTGAATTTTGCTCACTTGTTTTCCGCTTAAGTCAAACGAAGTCACGATTCCTTGAGACAGACTTTGTGTTTCTGAATAACGGTAGGAATTAGTATCTGGGCGAAGAGTTGTCACCGTGTAAAGAACGCTGCCCACCATGCGTGAGTCTGCGATTTCACCTTTAAGATCGATTTTTTCAGCTAGAATTGGATTTTCAGGTTTAGATACATCGTAAACTAAAATACGACTCTGATTTTCATTATAGTTGTAGGACTGAGTCGCCGAATCAAACCAAACTCTCTCAAGAACAAACAAACGATCTTGAACTGCATCTAAGTACATATCTGATGGATAGTTACCTGTTGGCTCTGCGCGACCTAATAATTTAGGTTTTTCAGTTCCATCAACATAGCTAACGACTTGAAGCCCGCGATAGTTATTTAAAAGATAAAGTAATTTTGAGCCCGGTTTTCCCACTTTAAATACGTCGGCTTCTTGTTCGGCACGGGGGCCTGCGCCGGCCGTGGGTGACGGAGCCGCAGCACGAGCCGCTTCCAGTCTGAAGCCCCCGCCGCGAGTTGCCGTAAGGAACGATGTCTGACCACGATAGCGAGTTAAATCCCCACGTAGAGCGGATGTACCTTCTTTAGGTGCGGCCATCAACGACGAAGCGTTGTTCGCGGATAACGAACCTTCGTCCTTTTTAGTCGAGCAACCAATAGAAAGAAGAGCTACTGTAGTTAAAGATAATGTTAACGTTGATAAAGTGTATGGTTTCATCATGGGCGACGAATCTCCTGTAAAGCAGCCGAGATAGCTGTTTAGTTTTTAAAATCGTCGCACTCTAGCACCAAGAATCAAGAAATTCGAAAACAAAAAAAAATGACGGGTAAACCTTGCTAAATAAGTAGAGTTTCCGAAAAAAATTCAAACTGTGAAATGGCTTCAATGATAGGCAGTCAAACCAATTCCACAAGTGTTGTTAAGGCTATTTAGAAATATAGAAGCTTAAACAGCTGTTAGGAACCATGTAACCAAGGTCTTTGTATTTAAACCATGGGTAAACCAGTTGGCCCCAAACGCGGTACGGGCCTTCTTTTTTGATTCGAGCTCTAACGATTCGAACGACTGAGTCGCGTTGTTCTGCGCTGATTAAGCCATCATTATGCATTAAGATGGCTAGGTCACCCGCATTGTGAAAGGCCTTTTGGTCTTGGCGAAGGCTTTGAGTATTAGGGGTTTTGGGTTTATAAACGATATGAATATAGGTTAAGACCTTGATTTCCTTGCCGACCTGTTCTGATAATTTTTTAATCGCATTTGATATTTTTCTATAAATAGCCGGATCTTGTTCACCATTATCACCGATAAGAACTACCTCATCCGGCAGATCATTTTTAATAGCCGCCATGATAGTTTCAAATTTGTGTTCACGATGTCTTAATTTATCAAGTAAATTAGTAGGAAAATGATTTTTAGGATTGGGAAATCGAAAGTTTTTTAAAAGGGCACGATGGGCATCATTTACGGTGAAGTCAATACCATTGGTCACGTAAGAAAACGAAATTTTGTTTCCTAATTTTTGCTGATTTTTTCTAGCTTCAGTGTAGACGGTATTCATTCCAAAAAATAATTGTTCTGGGTAGGACGAGAACGCAGCATTTTCTGCAAAATCATGGACGTAGGAAATTTTAATGGTGTCATCAACGTCAGAAAATACACGGATCTTTTTTGGGCCGTCAGCTGCGGAGAGATTAGCAGCCGGTAACAAATAAAAGGCTATTGTAAACACAATTGACAAAACTTTTCCCATAAACGTCCTATATTCGAGTGTGATAATCGCAAGGAATTCAATGCAGTATTTAGACCATTTTTGCCCCAGATGCCTTCGGGGCAAAAAGTCTCTAAAGTACTTATTTCTTCTCATTATTTGAAATATGTTTTTTACTCGGCTTATGAAATTAGCCGTCGAATTAAGAAGCCTAGTCCATGAATCTGTCGCTTTATTAGGAACTGTTATCAAACATCGGGTCGGGGATAGCGGTTACCGTCGAATAGAAAAAATTCGGCAGCAGATGACATCCTTTCGTCATCAATCAGAAAGAAAATCTGAAAAAATGTTAGAAGAGTTGGCGACTCATCTAGTAAAACTAAAACAAGACGAACGATACGAAATTGCGCACTCGTTCACTTTAATGCTTGAGTTAATGAACACGTCGGAAAATGCCTATCGCAGTTTTCGCCTCAGTCAAAAAAGTGCAGCGCCGATGGAAAAAAACAAACCGGCCTCAATTACCTATGTGTTAACGGCCCATCCCACGGAAGCACGGGCACCAAAGAACATCAATATTTTTAATGAAATTCAAACTCTACTTATTTCCATTTTAGAAAATTCGACTGCGGGGCAAAAGGTCAACCTGACCGAGCAAAATAAAAATGATTTTCAGCATTTGCTTGAAATCGCCTGGCGTACTTCGATCGTGCGTCAGCGATCGCCGAAAGTAAAAGATGAGGCCGAATATATATACTCGCAAGTTTTCCGTGAAAATGTTTTGTTTTCACTGATGGATGCTAATCGCAGCGAAGTCGCATTTCGCCTTGGTAGCTGGGTGGGCGGGGACAAAGATGGCCATCCTGGGGTCGATGAAAAAACGATGATTCAAAGCCTAACTTTATCTAGCGGCCATATTTTATTGGTACTGAATGAATTACTAAAAGAAGTCAGTGCCACTGTCGATTCCGTAGGACATTCTAATTTGATTCAGCACGTTTCGAAATTACAGTCGCGGCTGCGAACGTGCCGCGTGCTAAAGCCCGGTGACCTTAAAAAGATTCAGCTGTGTCATTCTTTATTTTTAAGACTGCAAAAGGAATACAAAAATCTTTTCTACAGCGAACACCCTCAGCTACGTCGCATAGATCAGATTTTTATATTGTTTCCAGGATTAGTGATCCCCCTAGAACTGAGAGAGTCGTCGGATGTTCTGATGTCAAAGCCGCCCAAGAGTAAACGATTAGTCATCGATCGGATGTTAGAAAAAGTCGGCGGTCTATGCGGATCGGGTGATCCGCGCTTTTACATTCGCGGGTTTATTATTGCGATGACCCAGTCTGCTGAACACTTGAAAATGGCGGCCAGCAAGCAAAGAAAAGTTTTTGGTGCAGCTAAATTACCAATCATCCCGCTTTTTGAAGAAGCGCAGTCGCTGGCCAATTCCGATAAAATCATGCGCGATGTTTTAAAAGATCGAGAACTAAAATCCGTCATCAAAAATTATTGGCGTTCTACCGTTGAGATGATGGTGGGCTATTCTGATTCTAGTAAAGAGGGCGGAGTTTTACCCAGTCGGTTGGCAATTTCATTAGCACTGCCGAAACTGGAACGGTTGTGTCGGCATGCAGGCGTAACACCGGTGTTTTTCCATGGCTCAGGAGGCAGTGTCGATCGCGACGGGGGAAATATCGAAGACCAAATGGTTTGGTGGCCTCGGTCGGCGGCTAGGCGCTACAAAGTGACTATTCAAGGTGAAATGGTGGAACGATCGATGGCGACGCCGGCGATTGCCCGTCGTCAGCTTGAAAAGATTGCACATAGTTCAAGTATTGTATTAAGCCGTCGCTTTCATGTTCAGAAAAGTTTGGCCTTAAACACGTTTACAGAAAAAATTACGCACGCGTATCGTCGCAAGGTCACAGACCCAGATTTTCTTCAAATCGTTGGTGCGGCGACTCCGTATTCGTATATTAATTATTTAAAAATAGGATCTCGGCCAGCTAAGCGTCAGCAAGAGTTAACCGTCAAAGGTCTACGCGCAATTCCGTGGATTTTATGTTGGACACAAACTCGGCTGTTATTTCCCACGTGGTGGGGCGTGGGAAGCGCTTGGCGTTCCACCAGCAAGACCGACCGAGTTAAATTGAAATCAGCATTTGAAAACGACGCGGTTTTTACGTCGTACGTGAAAGCTTTAGATTTTACTTTGGCAAAGGTGGAACTAGAAGTTTTTAAAATCTACTTAAAACAAAGCCGTTTACCCCAGACACTCATTCAAGATTTTAGTAACGAGGTGAACCAAGAATTCCGATGGGCCTGCCAATTTGTAAGTGCTATGACCGGCTCGTCAAAGCGCTTAGCCCACAAAGAGTGGTTAAAAGAAAGCATCGATTTGCGGTCAACGATGATTCATCCGTTAAATGTGCTGCAAATTATTGCACAAAAAAATAAAGAAATTGCCTTGTTGAGACTAACAGTCACCGGGATTTCTGCCGGCATGATGGCGACCGGATAAATAAAAGTAAAAAATCTAGTTTAGTCCTTGATTTGACCCCAATTGTTGAACATAGTGCGGCCTTTGCCGCCAAACGCAATATAGCGGCCTAAATTCAATGAGTTGGGGAGCATTATGTCCATTAAAGAATTAAGCGACGATCAAGTAAAAAGCATGACCTTGTTAGAAAAAGATAAATGGTGGTTTGAAAATGTTTACCAAGGCAATGCACCTCAGTTAACAATTCGTTCGGCGATCACAGGTATGTTACTTGGCGGAATTCTAAGTCTGACAAATTTATACGTTGGTATTAAAACCGGATGGACTTTGGAAGTTGGGGTAACTTCAGTTATCTTATCATTTGCTATCTTTAAATTATTCGCACGTTTTAAAATCGGAAATGAAATGGGCGTTCTAGAAAATAACGCCATGCAATCGATTGCGACCAGTGCGGGTTACATGACGGCGCCGATGATGGCATCGTTACCAGCGTACATGATGGTAACTAATAAAGTGATCCCTATGTGGCAAACCTACTGGTGGATTGTCATCCTATCTTTGTTAGGTGTTTTGTTTGCGTTTCCATTGAAACGTCGTTTTATCAATGACGAACAGTTGCCGTTTCCAGAAGGCTATGCTTCGGGTGTTGTACTTGATAGCTTACATTCAGATACAGGCAAAGAAGGTATCTTCAAAGCCAAAGTCCTAATGGGCGGTGCGGGTGTAGCGGCGATAACTGAATTTTTACGAAATGAGCCGATCATGACAAAACTAAAAGCTCCGTTTTTAGTTTTACCAGAATACTGGGATGATTTAATTTATAAATTTGCAACTCCGGCCATTTTCGGTACGCCAATGAAAGACTTAACTATCCGTTTAGATTCTTCGATCGTGTTGATGGGTACAGGCGGACTAATGAGCATGAAGACAGCAATGTCGATGTTACTAGGTGCTATTCTGAATTATTTTATTCTAGCTCCGTATTTAATTAAAATCGGTATTATTTCGCACGCGACATTCAAGGGGATCACTATGTGGTCGCTGTGGTTTGGTGTGGCGATGATGACGACAGCTTCTTTATATTCTTTCTTTGCGCGTCCAGAAATTATTCTGTCGGCATTTAAACGTAAAACGAAAGAAGTGAAAACTAAAGATGCTGATCCATTAAAAGATATCGAATTGCCGGTTTGGATTTCCTTGGTTGGTATCCCTATAGTGGGCGCGATCGCTGTTTGGATGGGTCATGCATGGTTTGGCGTTGAATGGTGGTTAGGTGTGATTGCGATTCCATTGGTATTTGTATTCACTTTGATCGCGGTGAATTCGACGGGCTTGACAGCAATCACTCCCGGAAGTGCGTTAGGTAAATTGACTCAAGTGACATACAGTATGTTGGCCCCAGGACAGATCGCGACGAATTTAATGACGGCGGGAATTACCAGTGAAGTGTCACTGAATTCTAGTAATCTATTAATGGATATCAAGCCCGGTTACATGCTGGGTGGTAAACCTCGCCATCAGGCAGTTGGTCACATTCTAGGGATCTTTGCCGGTGGTTTGGTTGCTGTTCCTGTATTCTACATGTTATTCCATAATGATATTTCGTTATTCACATCTGAAAAATTACCTCTGCCTTCGGCTACCGTATGGAAAGCTGTGGCGGAAGTTCTGACAGTGGGTCTTGCGGCTCTTCATCCGACGGCTCAATTAGCGGCACTAGTCGGGGGAATTTTAGGTATCATCATGGCGTACCTTGATCAGAAAACAAAAGGTAAATTCCCAATTTCTGCCGTGGGTGTTGGATTAGCATTCGTTCTACGTTTCACAGATTCTTTAATGATGGCTTTAGGCGCATTATTCTTCTGGGTTATTGGAAAAATGGCTAAGGATAAATCATCGGTTACTTACCGTGCGTTTATCGACAATCAAGAAACAATGTCTGCTGGCGTAATTGCCGGTGGATCGATCATTGGATTGATCTTGTTGATTCTAGAGACAAGCATTTAATCGCTAAAAATAAATTTTATTAAATCTAAAAGGCGTTACATTTTGAATCGTAACGCCTTTTTTTATGGTCCTAGGTTTGCTTTATCTCAAAGTAGTGGATGTTTTCGTTCTGATTTGGGGAAAATTTCCATATACAAACATCTATTGGGGGCTTATGAAAACAAGTGTATTAAAAAAAATGATGCGGTTAGTGATGGTTGTTTTGATGATGATACCACTGCCACAAATGGCGCTCGCATCCAATGGGCAAAAAGAAATGGTTACGGCGTCCGCCGTACTAGATGAAATGAATAGGGTGGCGCTACCAACATCTAGACAGCAACAAGAAAAAGAAATTCAAGCCTTCTTGCAAAATGATCAAGTGAAAGCACAGCTTCACGCCAAAGGAGTTTCAGCAGAGGAAATGACCTCGCGTTTAGCGAGTTTGTCGGATCAAGAATTAAAATCCATGTCGACTCAAATTCAACAATCACGCGCGGGTGGTGATTTGCTTGTGACGGTATTGTTAATTGTCCTAATTATCTATTTTATTAAACGGATTTAGGTGTGTTAATAAATGAAATTGAAATACTTTTTCTCACTCACACTATGGACAGTAATTAATTTTGGGTGCGCGACCACTGTGGTATTGGAAGCGCCATCCATGATGTCATTATCTTTACCAAAAGAGCAAGTAATACCCAACGTTGAGTTTATAGACCAAGAAAAAGATTTCTGTGGGCCAGCGACCGTGACGATGGCGCTTCGTTGGAATGGGATCGACGCCGACATCAATCACGTGGCCCAGAATGTATTCACCCCCGAATTGTCCGGCTCGTTGCCAGTTGATATTCTGAGCGCAAATCGCCGTTACGGAATGCTTGCCATGTCCGTGAATACTATGGATTCTTTGATGACAGAAATTGCAGCGAACAATCCTGTCATAGTCTTTCAAAATCTGACAGTCAGTTGGGCTCCGCAATGGCACTATGCTTTGGTAGTCGGTTACGATCTGACTCGGAAAAAAATAGTATTACATACCGGACATCAGCCCTATATGGAGATGGATCTGTCAGATTTCGAGTACACTTGGAACCTGGCTGATAATTGGGGGCTAGTTGTTTTGTCTCCCGATAAACTATCAAGTTCCGCATCGGAAATGGATCACGTAAAAGCGGCTGTTATCCTAGAGCAACTAAAGAAATCGGAGGATGCGAGTGTCAGCTATCAACGTATTTTAGAAAAGTGGCCTAACAACTTGGTCGCACTGATTGGTGCTGCAAATAATGCTTATCAAAATGGCAATCGTAAGCTGGCTATTCGGATTTTAAAACATGCTGTGAAGGTTCATCCAGAATCTGTCGCGGCCAAAAATAATCTGACAATCGCGATCGCCGAAAAAATAAAAAAATAAATCTCACCCCAAGTCACAGCTTTTTTAGTTGTAACCGTAAAAATGCTGTCCTACCTTTTTTGTCTATAACTAAATCAAAAGGGGTTGTTATGAAAACAATGATGTTGGTACTATTATTTTTCGTGGGTGCCGCTCAGGCTCAATCACGCTATGGTTTCGCCTATTACGGGTCTCCGCAAATGCGCTGGACATTGCCAGCAAATAATTTACATAGGGAAGATACTGGCCGCGTGGCGAATATCACTGAACAACGGTTTGGACAGATCATTGACGAAGTGATGGCTGTTTGGACACCGGTAGCAAAAGCTAAAGGTGTTACATTAACAGCGGAAAAACGTTGGTCAGATCCAACGGTTAACGCGTCTGCGTCTCAAAGCGGAAAAAACTGGGTTGTAAATATGTACGGCGGTTTAGCTCGTCGTCCAGAAGTCACTGAAGATGGTTTTGCACTCGTAGTATGTCATGAATTAGGTCATCATTTCGGTGGTTACTCTTTCTACGGTCGCACAGACTGGGCATCAGCTGAAGGTGAATCTGATTTCTTCGCTACAAACGTTTGTGCGAAATACATCTGGGGCAAACAACAAAATAGAAACGTACTTTACCGTCGCCTTCGTGAAACACCACCCGTTGTTCAAAAAGCGTGTGAAACTGTTTGGAACGGAAATGCAAATGCACAAGCTTGGTGTGTACGTACGGCTCTAGGTGGTCATTCCCTAGCGACTTTACTTCATGCAATCGGAGGCAGAAATGCAGCTCCAGCTCCAAGTTTTGATACTCCTGATAAAACGGTAGTAACTAAAACGTCGGTATCACATCCTAAAGCACAGTGCCGTTTGGATACTTATTTTTCTGGCGCTCTTTGCACAGCTAAATGGGATCTAAATGTTATTCCAGCGAAAAATTTCTCTGGTGGACAAGACACTCCACAAGCTGAACAAGAAGCGATGAAATACTCTTGCTTTACAGCAGGTGGCGCAAAAGTAGGCGTGCGTCCTCTTTGCTGGTTCAAGCCTTTAAATTCGGGTTTCCGCACTTTCTAATTTTATTTTGATTGAAATGTTAAAATAAACAAATGGCGCGCTCTTTACTGAAAATGTATAGACGTGCCATTTTTTTTAGGTTGGGATTACAAGCATAAAGGAGATCATGTATGAAATATCTTTTAGTTCTATTGATGGTTCTAGTTGGTGCAAAAGTAATGGCGGAACCAGGTCCTGGTGGTGTTATTGAAAATCGTGCTATATCAGTGAAAGTTTTAGGTGGATTCACAGGCTTCGATGCTGATGGGTACAAAGTCGTTCGTGCGGCAATGGCGTCATTAATCACTGAAGGTGTTGTTGATCATTTCGTGACCACAGCTTGGGGTTTTGAAGGCGGGCACACGTTCTGTGTTCAGTTAAATCCCGATCCTAATTTCACACTCGATCGTATCACAAAAATGTTAGCGGCCATTAAGCCGGGAAATAACACCATTTATGAATATCACGAAGTTCTTTCGTGCATTGGCGATACATCAGAATCTAAATAATCTGTTTAGCTCTTTGCAACCTTGGGACAAATTGGGGCCTTTTTCGGGGAAAAAATCTCTCAGAACAAGGGTTCTTCAGATATGCCTAAGCTATGAACCCTGCAAAAACTTCCTAGCGTAGCGTTAATTTCCTGTAAGTGATTGAGAGATTTCGCTTCGCCATATAGATTCACGCTATGAAAATTAATCATCCGATTCTTATTCAAGGTGGTATGGGTATCGCAGTTTCCGATTGGAAACTAGCGCGGACCGTTTCTTTAACTGGACAGCTGGGCGTTGTCTCTGGAACGGCCATAAATTCAGTCCTGGTCCGCCGTCTTCAGGATGGAGATAAAGACGGTAATATTCGTCGCGCTTTAAAAGCATTTCCCTCACAAACGATCGCTCAAAAAATTATCGACTCTTTTTATATTGAAGGTGGTCGTCCGGCAGGTCAGCCTTATAAACGGGCACTAATGTACAACGTGGTGTCTCCGGTCGCTTTGCTCCAACAAACGGTAGCGGCTTGTTTTGTTGAAGTTTGGCTAGCTAAAGAGGGTCATTGCGGCGTTGTGGGTGTTAACTTGCTTGAAAAAATTCATTTACCAAATTTGGCCTGCCTATATGGCGCCATGTTGGCTGACGTGGATTACGTAATTATGGGAGCCGGGATTCCACGTGAAATTCCAGGTGTGTTGGATTTGTTTGCTGAAAATAAAAAAGCCAGTTTGAAAATTCCAGTGGCGGGCGGGGACGACACGTTAACTCACTTTGATCCTCATGCTGTCATGGACGGTATGGAGTTGAAACCTCTGAAGCGTCCTTTCTTTTTCCCGATTGTTTCAAGTGCTACTTTAGCTTTAAGTTTAAAGAAAAAATCGACAGGACGAGTAGACGGTTTCATCGTAGAAGGTCCTTTAGCGGGTGGCCACAATGCGCCTCCGCGTGGACAGATGCAGTTGAACGAGCGTGGTGAACCCATTTACGGTGTTCGTGACCAAGTCGATCTAGCAGATATGGCGGCACTTGAATTACCGTTTTGGATGGCGGGCGATTACGCGACTCCAGATAAAATGAAAGCCGTTCGTGATCAAGGTGCACATGGGATTCAAGTGGGAACTCTATTTGCATTTTCAGAAGAATCTGGCGTTGATCGCAAGCTAAGATTAGATGCGATCAAAACAATCTTAACGACAACGCCACCAGATGGGGGGTGGATTTTCACGGATCCCAGATCTTCGCCAACAGGATTTCCCTTCAAAGCGGCTCGATTGCCGGGCAGTATTTCAGAAAAAGCCAATTATCTAAATCGCAAACGTATTTGTGATTTGGGATATCTTAGACACACATACAAAAAACCAGATGGAACTTTAGGTCAGCGTTGCCCAGCAGAACCGGTTGCGGACTATATCAAAAAAGGTGGCCTGGAGGAAGATACAGTTGGTCGTAAGTGCCTGTGTAATGCCTTAATGGCCGATATTGGCATGGCACAAATTCAAGCCGATGGAACACCTGAAATTCATTTATTAACCGCAGGTGATGATCTAAATAACATCGGCCGTTTGGTCAAAGCTGGTCAAGGAACCTACGCCGCTACCGACGTCATTGCGTACCTTCTAGGACCAGAGGTTGCAAAAACGAAATTACCAAAAACACGCGAAGAACTGAGTTCGCTTTAAAGCTCTGAAAAAATAAGCTTTGCTGGCTGAATATCTGATACGAGCAGAATAAACGGTTCTTTACTAGAGCTAATGATCAGTTTTTTTGTATCATTTTGATATCCTGTTGTTAGTATACATATGAAATCATTAGCTATTTAACGAGGTTTGCATTGTTTTCATTACATTCTATTGCTAAACTGCTATCGATTTCCTTAAATTATACCGATAAGAATCATGGTATGAAAAAATCTTGTTTAAGAGATATAATTTACCTTGTCCAAAACATAGTTTTTCCAGATGTTCGTCTCATTTTGAATTATGCAAACTCACAAAACAATGGACAGATTTTAAGAATTATTCTTTTACAAAGTTATATTTTGCTTTTGGGCTGCACTTTAAATTCAAGAATTTACGATCTAAATCCAAAACCCGTACCCATCACTTTGGCAAGCGTAAGCCCAAATCAGAGTTTCTTTTTGGGGGGAGAAAAAATCACAATTTCCGGAACCGGATTTAGAGAAGGAATTTCTGTTTTTATTGAAGATAAAGAATGTTCGAATTTAGTTGTCCTAAGTCAGGAAAGCCTAAATTGTATCGCTCCAAAATTCGATATGGCAAACTTAGATTCGTCAAGTGGCGCTACGGAAAAGCAATTGAAAGCGATTAGTAGTAAAAAGCTGAGTGTAAGTATTAAGTCGCCTGATGGAACCAAAGTAAATTTAGCAGAAGCCTTTCAGTATAAAAGCGATGCGTTTACAAAAGTTGAACTTTTTTCAGGCCGCCTTTCTAATGCCGGGCGATCCAATGGAATTGGAACACAAATAAAATTTTATCGCCCCTCAAAGGCGATTATTCATGATGGATACATGTACGTTTCCGACACTGGAAATCAACTCATTCGCCGAATTAATATGAGTACCCTTCAATCTGAGGATCTTGCAGGAAAGTGTTTTCAACGAGGGTCGACCGATGGAATTGGAACCAATGCCACTTTTAACGATCCAATGGGCTTGGTAGCAGTTGGAAATAATCTTTTCGTAGTTGAAAACCAATCCTGCATCGTAAGAAAAATTGATCTGACCACCAAGCAAGTTTCACTTTTCGCGGGTCAGCCAGATAACTGTTCTGCTGCTAGTGATAACGTAGTGGGGACAAATGCTGCCTTTTCAAATCTCTCAGGGATAACGGCTGATAATAACTTCCTCTATGTATCAGACGACAGCTCAAACCTTCGCAAAATTTCTCTGAGCGGGACGAATAGTGTAACGACGGTGAACGTTGATCCAAACGTTTATATGACCCTAATGGATATCACCCTTATGAATCAAGCGCTTTATATGACTGAAACTGATAATATAAATTCTTATTATATTACCAAATTAGATCTTACAACCGGAGCTACGTCTACCGTATTAGGCCCGATATCTGTGCAAGCATCAGGAATAACAAATGACGGAGCTTATTTATATGTTTCCTCCTCGTCTTCAGATAGAATAGCAAAAGTGGATCTCAATTCACCTTCTCTAGTCACCTTAGTTGGCACTACATATGGAAATACCGACGGTGTAGGAACTGCTGCTAGGCTCGCTGCCCCAGCGGGTTTATTTTACTATAACAATGAAATCTATTTTTCGTCTTATAGTTCTCATAATATTAGAAAGTTTCACACGGGGACATTAGAAGTAAAAACCATCGTTGGTGATTCAAAATGAAATATTTAAAGAATAAAAAACAAGTTTTAGTTTCTATTTGTTCGTTGTTCCTAACTCTAGGACTAAGCGGCTGTTTATTCGAAAGTTTTATGGATACTGGATTGGATTTACATGAGGAATATCCGACCATCTTAATTGCCGATGAAAATTACTTATATAAAGCCGCCTTTTCGAATCCTGGATCTGGAAACAAAACACGAATAGAAAGAACGGATATCAAAAACGGACAAAGTGAAATTTTGATTGGTTCAGAGGAAATTGGATTTGTAAATGGAACTGGTACTTCAGTTCGCTTCGAAAATATTTCTGCGATGGTCAAAGTTCCAAATTCAAATTTGATCTATATTGGTGATAAATGCACAATTAGAAAATTGGATATTGCTTTGTTATCAGTGAATGTGGTTGCAGGATCAAGTACTAACTGTGTCGCACAGAATGGAATAGGTACATCAGCGTATTTTTCGACAATAAAAGGTCTTGTCGTGAAAGATAACTTTTTATTCATAGCAGACAATACGGCATTAAGAAAAATGAATCTAACCTCACTTGAGGTGACTACAATTGCCGGTTCGCTCAGTGCGTCTGGAGATACGAACGACACCGGTACAAATGCAAGATTTGGGTTAATTGGAGATTTAGCTCTTATACAAGATGATATATATTTATTGGATCTGACCTATTCGAAAATAAAAAAAGTTTCGTTGGCAACCAGTCTCGTAACCACTTTTATCGGAAGTGGAACATGGGCATCAAAAGATGGAGTCGGTTTAGATGCCCAAGTTTATTTTAACACATCTCGAATGTCTTCCGATGGAGTTAACTTTTTATTTTTTACTGAGGACGTCGCCATTCGAAAAGTTGATATTTCTAAGCAGGAAGTAACAACTATCGTGAAGTTTGACGACGCAAGGGAAGATATCGATGGTTCTATTAGTACGGCAAAAAGTTTTTTCCCTTCAGGAATTGTTTATACAAATGAAGGTCTTTTCTTTTCCAATTATTCTGGCATCCGAAGATTAAGATAACAGGAATAAAAAATAAAACCATTTACCTCTGTAATTTTCAAATTCGAGTGAGTCAACGGGTAGATATTGCGACATATGGTGTTTCGAAATGAGTCTAAGTTTTTCTTAAAAATTTTATTTTCCGTCGATAACTTTGGCACTTTTTGCATTTTCAACCAAGTTGATACTTAATTAAATTTGTTTACCGTCTTGTAGAAGAGGGAGCTTATAATAAGGCTATGAGGAATAATCCAATGCTAAATAAAACAAAGTCTTTTCTTTTAGTTTTCGCCCTAATTTCAACGTCTTTAACATTGAGTTCTTGTCGTTCTTCTTCGTCCAGCGATCCAGCAGAAAATGCCAATGGAACTTTAGAGAGTGGAAACGAGGACCATATAGTGGGATCTGACGCTGCATCTTATTATGAGAAGGAGGATGCTAATAATTCTTCGTCAAGTAAATCTGAAAATGTGGGATATACACTGGATAAAGTAGGTTTAGTAATTCACGGCACATTTGCTGACTCCGCGGGATCTGTTTCTAATGATTTTTATAAATTTAATACGGGAACGTTTAGCAAAATCAATGTGCAAGTGTACGTTGACGGAAAAAAGGAAACAGAAGCAAATCACCTAACAACAATTTCCCTAAATGCGGCTGTTGATGACGGTTACTCGACATTGATGGGAAATGGTTATTTTATTCGTGGTTGGATTCAGCCATCAAAAGAATGGTTGCTCAATATTCTTCCTCCCACCGGCACGCCAGCCTCACAGAACTATACCATCGAACTAATTGGCGTTGATTAGAAAACTCATCTCCCGGGAACTGGCTCCTTAGCTTGCGGCTAAGAAGCTAAAATCTATTGGAAAGA
>TARA_B110001454_G_scaffold219057_1_pt1 | contig 98574 bp, 95 predicted proteins | sample TARA_B110001454 | Tara Oceans TARA_B110001454 (sample SAMEA4397004) | marine metagenome | biome: Polar Biome; feature: [MES] marine water layer (ENVO:01000295) within the mesopelagic zone...; material: water (ENVO:00002006), including particulate matter (ENVO:01000060) such... | reverse complement strand
TTTGACGATATTTTACTTGGCCTTAGCCGCAGGCTAAGGGGCCAGTTCACAAAAAATAAATAATACCTAGATTTTTTTATCGTTGTATTGAATTACGCCTTTATCAACCAGACCTTTTTCAATCAGATAGCATAGAGTGTGATAGATCAAAATATGACACTCTTGAATCATATTTGTAGTTTCACCCGGAGCCAAGATCGTTAGATCGGCAAGAGCTTTACATTTACCACCGTCTTTTCCAGAAAGCAGAATTGATTTACCACCCGATTTTTTTACAGCTTCAAGTGCACGCAAGATATTTGGAGAATTTCCGGACGTCGTGATTCCTAAGAACAAATCACCGGGTCTCATATGAGCATAAACCTGGCGGCTAAATACATAATCATAACCGTAATCATTTCCCACTGCTGTCATGATCGATGTGTCCGTTGACAGAGCAATGCCACGAATCGGTGAACGATCTGGTCCAAGTTTAACGATCAATTCAGCGATCATGTGCTGCGCATCGGCTGCCGATCCACCATTTCCAGCAGCTAACAATTGTCCACCCTTAGCACATGAATCGATGATCATTTGCGCAGCTTCTGCTACTTTGCCTTTGATTTCATCATTCTCAGTCATACGCTTCAAATTCATGAGGGCGCTACCAAATGCTTCATCAATAAATGCTTTCATCTCTACCTCGCTGGAACAATTCGTTATCCGGATATTTTCCATACTACCCTGAAATCGACGAATTTCAATTAGAATTCAAGGCATCCGCAACCTAGCCGCTCTCTTGCCTAGCCTCCTGTCGTTCGATGAAAAACAAAATAACCTATAAGGAGTCCCATGCTCTATTCTAAAAGTATTCATTCAGCCACTTTAACTATCACGGCCTTTGCATTAATAGCCTTAAATGCTTGTGTTAAAAAAGATCCAGACCAATCGGGGTCGGTCGCAAATTACCTGCAAAACCCATCCGGCGCCCTCCTGGAGCCTCAACAGATGAAGCTTTGTGTGCGGCCGACCCACCGATTGGGTGTTAAAAAATGTGTCCGTAACGGAAAATGGGTTCGCATGAGCCTAGCCGCAAATGACGTAGACAATGATCGTACGGATGTATTTTCAAGTCCGCGCATTTCCCTGAAAAAAGAAAACTTCTACCAAGACACCTTCAAATTTTTAGATGGTGTTAATCATGTCGCTAACTACCCCGATTACTATCACGCCTATGCCAACTACGGCGGTTTTGCTCATTTCGTTTTTGCTATGCCTAACCAATCCGACCTGGCCGTTACCTATGGATTCGCGGGACGTGACGAAGTTTCCGAAAATCTACATCGTCAGCTAAGCATGATGTATCCAAATATTCGTGAACGAGTCAAAATTCAGCACTGGAATGACGGCGGGACATACAAAAAATTTGCGTCTATCTATTTCGATGTGATCGGCGACTACACCGAAACAAACTACCGCTACGACTGCGCTTGGGGCGAACAACATCAAAGTTATGATTTTACACAAGTAAAAACAAAAGAAGGCATCGATGTACCAAAAATTCCGGAAACATATGTTTGGAGAAAAATTGCGGAATCGTGTGATCAATTGCCTCAGAAATCATTTGATGGCAGATACACTTACTTGCCATTCAAAGACGTTTCATCGAATCCAATATCAACGCAGCACCAGTTCACTTTACAAAATCGCGACAAAATCAAAATTTACAATATGAAAAGCACGCTGCCCGACGAATCCAAAGCACGCATAGATACGATTAACCCCATGTCACAATCAGAAATGAAATCAGATGGCACAACCACTCTATTTTTAAATAGCAAAAAAGAAGAAATTTCGCGCTGGGAATCTATCTATGATGAAGACTTAAAAGATGGATCTTTTCAACCAGAGACAACCAAATAAGAAAAAAAGGCTAGAACATGGATGTTCTAGCCAAACTTAACTGAACAGGTCCGACAAATCATCTAAAGATAACTCTTTCAAGATATTCGCATCTGAACTGATGATGTTCTCAGCCAAGATTTTTTTGCGCTCTTGCAGTTTTAAGATCTTCTCTTCCACTGTATTTTTCGCAATCAATTTATAGGCAAATACACTCTTTGTTTGACCAATCCGATAACATCGATCGATGGCCTGTGATTCTGCTGCTGGATTCCACCATGGATCGATAATGAATACGTAATCAGCAGACGTTAAATTCAAACCCACACCGCCGGCTTTCAAGCTCAACAAGAAAAGACTGATTTGATCATTCGTCTGGAAATTTTGAACACGCTCGGCACGGTCTTTCGTTTGCCCATCTAGGTATTCAAAATGAATGTTCTTTTCACGCAACTGCTGTGACAAAATTTTCAACAATGATGTGAAGCTCGAGAAAATCAACGCCTTGTGACCTTCGTTGATCAATGTTTGAATTTGATCAATCAGTAGGTCAAACTTCGCCGACGGCTCACCTAGTTTAGTTTTATCAACCAGACCCATGTGGCACGAAATCTGTCGCAAGCGCAGCAGTGCCCCCAAAATTTCAATCTTGGTATTTTTAATACCGTTATCTTTGATTTTTGAATTCAGTTTTTGCCAGTAGTAATTCTTAATTTCGTTATACTTATTACGTTCTTCTTCACTTAGTTCACAATATAGAACTTGTTCTGTCTTACTTGGTAAGTCTTTAAGAACTTGTTCTTTCGTACGCCGCAAAATGAACGGTGATAGCGCTTTTGAAAATCGTTTCAAATCATCTGGCTCAGACAATTTCAACATTTTCTGGCCCAATGAATCCGTGATCAAACCTGGGTTCACCACCGATAAAATAGAAACCAAATCACCGATCGAATTTTCGATTGGGGTACCTGTTAATGCAAACTTCTTTTCAGATTTGATTAACTTCGTACTTAGTGTCAGCTGCGAGCGAGGGTTTTTGATATTTTGCGCTTCATCGAGTACAAAGAAATAAAATGGAATTTCTTTTAGCTGTTCAATATCATTACGAAGCGTGTGATACGTCGTTAACAGCACATCGAATTTTTTTGCATCTTTGATTTGCTCTTTACGATCATTTCCAAAATAAGTTAGAACTTTTATTTTAGGCGTAAATTTCTCAAATTCGTTGCGCCAGTTGAACACTAAGCTTTTCGGCGCGACGATCAAACTTGGACCAGATGATTTATCTTTGATTTGCGAGAAAATAGAAAACACGGCCAGCATTTGGATTGTCTTACCAAGGCCCATGTCATCAGCTAAGATACCACCCAGTGCGTTTTCGCTTAAGATGTTCATCCATGACACACCTTTTTTCTGGTAGTCACGAAGTTCACCTTTGAACGATCCACCGATTTTAACCGGTTTTAATTCGCTAAGATCCTTGATCAAGCTTTCCATTTTCGAATCAGATGGCACTACGAAATCGTTTTCAATATATGATTTTAAGAACAGAGACTGAATTCGGTTTAACTTAATGCCTGATTCTGTCGTCTGACCGACTTCAAAATACGGTTTTAACTTTTTCATGATATCCGAAGGCATGAACGCCGTCGTACCGTCAGCCAAAGTAATCAAATTACTCTGATTTTTCAGTGCTTTTAGAATATCTGGCCACTCAACGGTCACATCACCGATTTTCAAATCGATCTTTAAATCTAACCAATCCATTTGATGAGACACACGGAATGTAAGATCTTTGGCACGGCGGATACGATTGCGGTTTAAGAATATTTGCCAGTCGTGCTGGCCAACCTTATCAATCAAATCCGGCAGATGAGAATTAAAGAATTTAAATTCTGAACGGAAGCCTGATTTTTTAATCGGGCTCAGTTCGATGAATTGATTGATTAAATCGTTCTCAAGTTCTTGATGGCGCTTAATCTTGAGTTTTTTGTTTAGATCCAGAATATATTCTTGGTACGTACCGTCGACTTCATAACCGTCATACAAGAAACGCATTTCTGCGACCTGAATTGTGCTCTCTTCATTCATATGAAGAACTACTTTAGCTTTCGGCTGCAATTCTCTGTTTTCTTCGAATTTTAAATCATCAGGCAAATGAATGTACGGGGTGTTTGTGAAGTTCAACCAGTAGGTATTCAAGAAATCAAAAACTTCATTTTTTGCTACGACCATGGGACGAAGGGACAAAGCTTCGTACCACATGCCATTCTTTTTTGAATCAAAGTAGGCCATGAAATCTTCGAAGAAAATATAGTTATCAAGATAGCCAATAACTTCTTTCATTTCCTTGGTCTGATTTTTTTCATTTTTAAGAACGACAGATAGCTTATAGTCTTCTTTATCAAATTCATACAAATGCAGATCTAGAGACCAATTTTCTGGCATCAGCGGATACGGCTGCATGTCGTTGATATTGAAATCCACATACAAACCCGTTTTGTTTTTCTTCAAGCGATATAACTGACCAAGTTCGGAAACATTTTGCAAAATGTTTTCATTCTGATCTGGATTTACTAAAAATTCGTTATAAGTAGTGGCTTGCGATTTAGAGAAATAGTTCTTCTCCACACGACCTATTAAATTCCACAGGATTTCTTGTTCTTGGGTGTTTTCAAAGGATGTGATTTTTTCTTGGTTTAAATCGCCCTTTTTAATAAACCCATATTCCCCATTATATTTACGCTCCTGAACGCGAAAGTGTAAAACGAACTGGCGATAACTTAAACTCGCCGGAATATCTAGAATATAAAAACCACGCTTTAGGAAATCACTCGATGCCGCTCGAAACTTAGTTACGACGTTTTTGCTATCGTACATCTCTTGAGCGCGATCCAGTGAACGTTTCCAATAGGGTTCATTTCCAGAACCTTTGACGACAGAAATGTCCTCTTGTTTTTCTTTTGTTTCCGATTCGACCTGTTTTTTCTGCTGATAGAAATAAAAAACTTTAGACGTAAATTCATCGGTTTTTGTATTTTTCTCGACAGCTAAAACACTGGCCCAAATATGCGGACAATTAAATCCCTGTTTGAATTGATTGCAGGTACATTGGAAAAGTAGGTTTTGTTTATCAGGATCGAAATTTAAATTTACGTTGTATTTATGAACACCATAAACTTCAGATTTAATTGCTTCATTGCCAATCTCCAGCAACTTGAATTGTTTGCGGATATAGAAGCTGTAACCTTTAGAACGAACGGTTGGGTCAAACTCTTTAGTCAAAAATTCAGAAATGTTCATTCTTATTGGTTTACGAAATTTCCCGCAAAAAATCAAAGAGTTAATAGAAATGGGCATGAATCAGCGACATTCGTATAAAGTGAAAATTTAGAGTTGTAAGTGCCGAGCTTTCGCGTATAATGCGTGCACTTTTTTTCTAAAACTATTCAAACAACCGCTTGGATCACGAACGCGATCCCAAACATATCCCATTCTATTCCATGAGCATTGAACATAAAATTGGCAGTAAAAAGCCATTTTAGCGATTCCCAAGGCCGGCTACCTGATGGTAAAACCCAACGCATGAAACTCACTATTGTTGCCGACGCTCTTACAAAAAGTTTCCATAATGCCGCCGCCAACCAGGATGGAAAATTAGCAGACTACATTCCGGAACTTGCCAAAGTTAACCCGAATTACTTTTCTGCCACGATTGTCAATGCCCACGGGGAAAGTTTTTCTGTTGGCGACAAAGATCAATTGTTTTCTCTGCAATCGACATCAAAACCAATCGTCTATAGTTTAGCATTGAAACAACATGGTGCCGAGTATGTTCACTCAAAAGTCGGCGTAGAGCCAACCGGAGAAGCGTTTAATTCCATAATTGAACTCGAAAAACACTCACATCGACCGTTCAACCCCATGATAAATTCGGGCGCCATAGCCACAACCAGTTTGATTAGTGGTGACAATGGTGTCAGCAAACTGCAGGCAATTGTGAACTATATTTCTGAACTAGCCGGAAGACCGCTTTCCATCGATTCGGCTATTTTCAAATCTGAGCGTGAAACAGCCCATCGAAATCGTGCTATCGCTCATTTAATGAAACATTTCAATGTCATGACTTCAGAAATCGATGAAACACTGGACAACTATTTTAACCAGTGCTCTATATTAGTTACGACTCAGGATCTAGCAATGATCGCTGCCTCGATGGCGACACAAGGGCGTCAGCCGCTCACAAACAAGCAGTTAATGACACCCAACCATGTTACCAAAACCCTCAGCCTAATGTTCACCTGTGGAATGTACGATACAGCTGGTGAATGGGCCTTTAAAGTTGGCTTGCCAGCTAAGAGCGGCGTTAGCGGCGCTATTTTTGTTGTCGTTCCTGGTAAATTCGGTTTGGCGGTTTATTCTCCGAAAGTCGATGACCATGGCCACAGTGTGCGCGGGCGATTACTTGTGGAAAATCTTGTCCATGAACTTGGTTTAAATATTTTTAATTTAGGTACTATCCAATGATGTTTCAGGTTTCATCGGTCATCGAAAAAATATTGTTTTTCATTCAATTTGAAGTTTTCGTCGTCATTTGGTTGACCCTACTGGCGGCCTACGGCTTCTATCGTTTTTTTCTAAAAGCAATTAGTCAAAAACGCCACTTAAATTTGAAATCACGATTCATCAACACCCCTACTTATCTTGGTATCTCGACACTGTTGTCAATTGCACAATGGGCTCTTTACGGCAGTACAGAAGCCAATTGGGTAAATAGACTAGCTGAATACATCGCCTTCTTTTCCCTGGTGGCAGGGGCCATCGGCTTTATTAAACTAGCGCAAATCATTGTTTACCTATCATTGTTTTACAAGAACATGTCCCAAGGCATCCCCCGACTCATTGCGAATTTGTTTTCATTTGTGTTTTCAATTTTTGTAGTTTCGTTTATAGGATCAGAAGTTTTTTCGATTCACATCACCGCGATGCTGGCAACCTCGGCCGTATTTTCTTTAGTTCTAGGTTTGGCATTACAAGACACTTTAGGAAATTTATTTTCAGGCGTGGCTATGCAAATTGGCCAGCCATTTAAAATAGGCGACTGGGTTGAAATTAACCATGACAATAAAAAATGGCTAGGCCAAATTCAAGAAATCACCTGGCGATCCACTTTCTTGATCACGTTCTCGGATGAAACCGTAATGATACCAAACAAAACAATTGCACTGAGCCAGATTACCATTTTTAGCGACCAACAAAGACCAAACCGCGAAAGTGTCACATTCAGAATTGACTACAATCAGAATGCGTCGTCCGCTAAGTCTATTCTTGTCGACGTTGTTTCATCCATCGAGGGTGTCTTGCAGAACCCAGGCCCTCGAGTGCTTTTGACCGAAACAAGTGACTCATGGGTCGTTATGAAGGTGTTCTATTCGGTGAGTGATTTTTCAATGAAATTTAGGATAGCGGACCAAGTTATTGAGAAAGCGATTCAGGCGTTTAATGCAAACCACATTAAATTAGCTGCGCCTAAAATCACCGTTTTAAATTCATGATAGCCTCTTTGACGATTTGAAATACAGCAGGCCGAGAGATTAAGGAAGAAATTACAAAGAGGCAAATTTACATTCCAGAAATTAAATCGTTTTAGTAGAATTAACGAAGCCCGTTTTGGGTATGCTAGGGGGATACCATGTCGAAAGATTTAAAATTATCGGACGATGCCATCAAAACGGCTCTCAGTAAAAACAACCAGCAAATAGCGCATGATTTAAGGTCCCCTCTATCCGCTCTTAATTTTGTTTCTAGCCTTAATGCTGAATTGAATCCTGATAGTCGAAATCTTCTGCAAATGGCCATTGATCGACTGCAAGAAATGGCTCACCGTCTGGAAACTGACTAGGATCTGATTTATATTAGGATCTTCGGTAATCACCATTGAGTGGGATTTAGTAGATTGTTATATCAATTGCTTTCTGATTGGCAAATGTACGCGCCCGCGCTTCAATTATTTCTTCGATTCGTTCTAATAAACTAATCTTGCCGTATTCTTTTGTGATCTGTTCGCGATTTGTAGATTTATGCTGAGTAATTTTCTGGTGCATCGCCCGCATGCGCTCCTGGCAGGTACCCTCTTTAAATTCAAGCTGACGATCTAGTAGTTTTAATTCTTTCTTACCGATTTTAGTGTAGTCATTTTGACCACCGATACTAAATGCGAAGTGCTTTTGCAGTTTTGGGTAAATCGCCGTGCACACTAAGTCATACAGGGGTGCAATTTCGTAGCGCTGCCCTAATAATAGGAACGAAAGATTTTTAGAATGACTGTCGTTGTTTCCAATCAGCAAATTGAAGAAGACCCAATCTAGCAATGTATTGATCGACTCCACCCGTTTTTTAGCCAAAGTGTTTTTCATAATCAATTCAAAGTTATTTTTAATACTCGGTCCGCCACTGTGTTCATACTTAAACTCACTGGTGATTCCCTGTGCCTGGCAGAAATCTTGCTGATGCAAGCGATGAACAATTCCTTTTTCGTCCGTCTGGCGATCGTATCGTGTTACAACAAATAATGGAAATTCACCCACGTGAATGGAACATACGGGAACTTGAAATCCCACTCGCTGAGCCAGCCTCATGCAGTAAAGCTCGTTGTATACGGAGTCTTTAATTTGATGGCGATAAATCGGCATTTTCACGATGTGCGTGGTCGGCGCACCATGTTTTGGCAGGTAGAATTTTTTCCCATCGTAAATCGCTGGGAATTTATCCTGCGCCCCAGCCAAAGACAAATAACCAGGATTTTCATCGGCGATAACTTCGGCGACTGAGCGTTTTTCTTTCAAAGCTTGGTAAATTTTTGCTTCCTCAAGCTCCACGCGTTCCTGCTTCGCTGTTGGTGCCGTGTAATTTTCGTCGCTGGTAATGGTAATAGCCCCCGCACAGTCTTGACCATATTTAGATAAGAAATCAAAAACACCGTGTACGTCCTGACTTTTTTCAATGGACGCTTTTGTGTCACCTTCTGGTAACAGGTTTTCAAAAAAAGACAGCGTATCTTTATTACCGAAATTTTTATTTTCTAATTTTAAGGTTAGACTCAAGGGAAAATGGTCCGCACGTTTTAACCATTCGTCAGTATAGCGAAATGAAAATACCAGATCTTGATCTCGCTGAATCACTCCGACCTTATCGGATTCGTAATAAACAAAAAGTTGATTCATTAGTCTTGTTCCATTGCCAACGTGATTTTAAAACCCAAAATTTTAGACATTTTCATCAAGGTAGAAAGTTGAATATCACTATGACCTGATTCAATTTTACCAATGCCTTCTCGTGAAAGATTACAATATTTAGCCAAATCGACTTGAGTGATATCAAGCTCCACACGTCGTTTTTTTAGTAACTTACCAAGTTGAAGACTTAGACTTTCTTTATTACCTTCTAAGACAATCACCGTATCCGACATAAGATCCCTCGCCGTGAGTACTATAGTACTCATTATAGTCCCTAACGATGCTTTGTCTACAAAATGAGTACTATAGTACTCGTTTTGAGCCAAAACCTGGTCTAAGGTACAAAATATGCACTATAGTACGCATTGCAAAACAGTCTTGGACTCTATGCTATAGTTGAAAAGCGGATATGAGTTTTGTGGGATTATGTTCCCTCATCTTCGTAATAAATAACTTTAGACCCATCAAATTCAATCTCAAAGGGATATGGACGCAGTCCTAAACCATCCGTCAATTTTTGTCGTTGTGATGGCGGCACTACAAATAACAAAAATCCGCCGCCACCTGCGCCTAGCAGTTTTCCGCCCCAAGCACCCAGTTTCATGGCCTTGCTGTAGGCTTCGTCAATATCTGGGTTTGCAATTTTATCACTTAAGCTCTTCTTTAGTTCCCAGCTGCGATGAACCAGCTTTCCAAAGTCTTCTATGTTATCTTTTAACAGTAGGGCACGGCCTTGATCCACAAAGCTTACCATCGTTTTTAAGTTTTCAAACTTGGCCGATTCATTGCTGATGTTTTTTTTCTGGTCGGCAAGAACTTCCGACGCTGAACGCGATACCCCCGTGTAGAACAAACACAGATGATTTTGAAGATTATTAAAACGTTCGCGAGATAAATTCAAACTTTCGACATTCACTTCACCGTGAGGCAAAAATTTGATTACGTTCAATCCACCAAAACTAGCGGCATATTGGTCTTGTTTACCAATGGGTTCTTTTAATTTTTCAATTTCGATTTGGCAAGCCATATCGGCCAAGCGACCTTTATCGGCAAATTGATTTTTTCGTGTTAGCAAATTATGTAAGACACCTACTGTGAATGTAGATGACGATCCCATGCCCGTGCCTGCTGGGATATCCGCGATAGAACTTAATTCCACGCCCGCGGGCACATCCAGCATATCCAGCGCTGTTTTTAAAATCGGATGCTGAATATCGCTGATTTTCTTAACTGTTTCTGTTCTAGAATATTTCAAACGGTACTCGTCGCTCTCAAAATATTTATGCGTAGAAATGTACATGTATTTGTTAATTGAAAAACTCAGGACTGCGCCCGGAGAACGCGAATAAAAACTCGCCATGTCAGATCCACCACCAAAAATACTAACTCTAAACGGCGTTTTAGTGACTATCATAATTTATCCCTTTGCTTTTAAAATACGTGGCGAAAAAGTCTGTTAGTTTTAAGGAGTCCGAAGTTTCAAATACATTGGGCCGTAGGTCCTCTACGGTACTTTCACCACCGGTGATGGCGACAAATCCCATACCTAGGGCTTCGGCGGCTAGGCGATCACGGTGAGAATCCCCGACCATTAAACTTTTACTGAAATCGATGTTGTAAGCTGATTTAGCTTGTTGAAACAGCCCCGTTTTTGGTTTGCGGCAATCACAGTCTATTTTTAATTCTGGCACTTCGCCCGCAAAGCCTTTATCGGGATGATGAGGACAATAGTAAATTTCATCCATCCACACGCGGCGATTGCCAAGCTCAGTTTCCATTTTTTTATGAATGTCGTTTAATTGAGCTACGGTCATGTAGCCTTTGGCAATTCCGGGCTGATTGGTGACTACGATATTTAGAACCCCAATTGAATTTAGAAACTTCACGGGACTTTCGATTTCGGATTTCAACACTAGATCCTTGGCGTCTTTTAAGTCTGACACATAGTTCACAAGTGTTCCATCGCGATCCCAGAAAACACATGGTTTAGGCTGATCCAGGGCTTTTCGCTGAGGTGTTTTTGAATACGTCAGTTCTCTGCGCAATTTTTCTATACGGTCTGGAGTTCCGATGTCTTTTACATACTCGAATGACTTATACGAAAAAACTTTCAACTGCTTAAGCCAAGTAGGAAACACATCACGCGCTAGATCTTGAAATTTGTTTTCTTCGAGCAGACCTAAAGCCTTAACGGAAAAAATATAAACAGCGGCGTTAACCAAATTAAAATAAACCAAGTTTGGTGGATGAGGCTTCGTTAGAAATCCAGTGACTCGATGATCAGCATCGACTTCCACTAGGTCGCTATCATATGGATGATCATTAGGATGAGTCAGCAATGTCACATCAGCATTTTTATCGTGGTGAAAGCGATACATAGATTCTAGATCAAGAAATCCCGAGAACAAATCACCATAGATGACATAGAAATCTTCTCTGATTTGGCCCTTTAGCTGCGCCAGGGCACCGGACGTTCCTAGTGGCTCCTGCTCGATAACATATTCGGTTTTGATGCACCACCGAGAGCCATCGCCAATAACGTCGCGGATTTTCTCAGGCATGTAATTCAGCAGCAAAAAGACGTTCTTGATCCCTTGACTAGATAACCATTCGATTTGAATCTCCAATAACGAACGATGATCCACCGGCACCAAGGGCTTTGGCCGATCGGTAAGTCCCAATCGAGTGCCCTTTCCTCCGGCCAATATAACGGCTGTCTGTGGATATGAATAGGCTGAATTAATTCGCATCTGGTTGAAATTACAAACCTATCCTGCGGGTGTCACGTTCTTTCCTTGAAAGGTCAGGCTTTTTTTGATTAAATGAGCCATTCCAAAGAGGTTTAAATGTCGAATACAAATACTGCCGATCCAAGAGTTAACAACGTATGGTTTAACGCAAGCTCAATGGAAACCTATTTCAGCGATTACAAAAAAAATCTGAATCAAGCTCTGGCGACTGTAAATGCGGCGGATTTAGAAAAAGCCTACCAAGTGATGAAAAAAGTAACGGACAACAACGGAACTTTCTTTGTGGCGGGAAACGGCGGGTCCAACGCGATTGCTGATCATTTAAGCTGCGATTGGACGAAGGGAACGTACGTGGCAGGTAAAAATCCTCTGCGAACCTTATCGTTAATGGCAAACGGTCCCCTATTCACGGCAGCCGCAAACGATTTTGGTTATGATCGCGCGATGGCGTACTTACTAGAAATTCAAGCACGTCCAACTGATGCGTTGCTGGTTATTTCTTCATCGGGCAACAGTCCAAATATTATCGAAGCCATGAAAACGGCTAAACAAAAAGGTCTTCCCGTGATCGCATTGACAGGCTTTAAAGGTGGCAAAGCGAAAGAGATGGCGGATGTATCTCTGCATGTGGATTTTTCAAACTACGCGATCGTAGAAGATGGCCACCAAGCGGTCATGCAATGTTTAGCGCAATACTTTTTCGTAAAACACAGTGAAAAATCTTAAGCCAGGTTTAGTTTCTATTATTTCCCCAGGCTACAATAGCGCGCGATTTTATCCCGACGTGATTGAAAGCGTGCGTGCGCAAACGTATCCCGACTGGGAATTACTAGTCGTTATCGATGAAGGCACCAAAGACAACACCGCGGAATTAATCAATGGCTGGAATGCGAAAGACCCACGAATTAAATTAGTGCGGGTTCCGCAGGGCCGCGGCCTAGCACTGGCACGCAACTATGCGATGTCGGTGGCTGAAGGTCAGTACATTGCATTTCTAGATAGCGATGATATGTGGATGCCTAAGAAACTTGAGTCGCAATTAGCGTTCATGAAGAAAAACAATCTAACAATTAGCTGCACATCGTTTCGCCGTGTGAGTGAAGATTTATCAAAGACCGGTCATTTAATTCCGGTGCCGACCGATATTACCTACGAAACGTTACTAGTGAACAACGTCATGGGCTGTCTAACGGTGATGTTTGATCAAAGAGCGACAGGCTTGCAAAAATTCCAAGAAACAAAACACGAAGATTATTTGCTATGGCTTTCAATTTTAAAGAAAGGCCACCAAGGCGGCGGATTGAATGAAGATCTGGCTCGCTATCGCATTGTGAAGAATTCGCGCTCGGCTAATAAGCTCGAGATGATTGCGTTTCGTTGGAAGATTTTGACTGAACATCAAGGGCTGAGTGCCGTGGATGCTGCGAAGTATTTGATGCTTTATGGGATTACTTCGCTGAGGAAATATGCGCGGTTTTAGGAATGACTTTGCATTTGGATAATGTGATTTAAACGAATACAAAGAGTTAATATCTATTGAACGAGCCCCCAGTTTCTACGCATCTCCGCCGACCATGCGTACCTTCTCGAAGTTAGCCGGAAAAGAATTTATCGGTTTACTTTGAAAGTGTTGCCAAGCAACGCAAACGTTGCGTGTTAAAATGTTAGCTGGGAATAATTTATTTTGATTTAAATCCATCGAACTAAATAACTTTTAAATCAAAATCTCATTCTGATCCACTATTGTCTATTTTCCACGGTTCATAAAAATACGCGCTAAGCTTTTGTTTTCACGGCGAAAGCTAATCTTGAAGTGAATTTCACCTATCTTTAACATCTCGTCTGATAAAATTAGAGCATATCACTTCATTATTCTGGAACGTTAACAGGGGGTTTTATGACGACGACAAATAAGTATCTATTAGTTTTAACTACCTTAATTTCTATGCTGATTTCCGGTTGTAAAGTTGAGGCAGAAAACTCCACCACTGTTCCTGCTACTATTACCAATCCTAGCGAACCTAAATCGGATGACCTGTCCAGTTGCGATGACAATTCATCCGCAGTGAGCTCAAGCGAAAAATGTAAAACCTTTCCGGAGATGACAGTAGCTCTGGGTGAAGTACCAATCGTTCTAACTCAATCACCACGCTTTAAATTAACTACAACGCCTTACCCCCACCATCAAATTCAAGTCGAAATTAAAAACTCTCTTGATAATTCCATTGTGACCCCTTGGCAAATTTGGGGAGGATCAGTCGTTTCAAATTTAACCTTATCTTTAAATCAACATTACTACGCAAATTTTCGATTCATAGATGCTAAAGGAAAAACAGGAAAATCCACATCTTCGGCAAGCTGGACACCTAGAGTTGGTATAGGCAGCTGGCAGAAAATGTCGACAATTAATGCCCCCTCGAAGCGAAATTACCATTCGATGGTATGGACCGGGAGTAAGGTTATTGTTTGGGGTGGGCAACATGAAAATACAGGCGCAACAAACACAGGTGCAGTGTATGATCCGACAACAGATTCATGGACTCCTACGTCCACAATAAAAGCACCCACTGCAAGAACTGCACATACGGCAATTTGGACCGGTTCCGAAATGATCGTTTGGGGTGGTGGCTGGCAACGAACCGGAGCTCGTTACAACCCAAGCACAAACACTTGGACATCAATGACAAATGTCAATGCCCCAATTGGCTGCGTATTTCATACTGCTATTTGGACCGGAAGCAAAATGATCGTCTGGGGTGGCGAAGTTGATTTGCCAAACAGTAGTGCCCCTGCAACGACAAACTCCGGTGCAGCTTATGATCCTTCTAATGATACATGGACAGCAATCTCGACGACAGCTGCTCCATCCGAACGCACTCAACACGCTGCCGTTTGGACTGGCTCTAAAATGATTATTTGGGGTGGAGGCAGTTACAACCATGACACCTACACCGGCAACATAAACGGGGGAGTCTATGATGTATCAACCAACTCGTGGAGTACCGTAAGTAACATTGGCGCCCCGGGACAACAGAACTTTGCGGGAGTCAATAATGGCGCCAGTTGGGACGGATCAAATCTTTTAGTTCATGACAACGAGAGATACTCTATAGGAGGAGGAAAATATAATTTAGCAAATGACCAATGGTCACGAATTTCAAAAACAAGTAACCCTTGGGACGAGTCAGAAATGAATTCTCTCCCGGCGACAGGATTCGCATTTAGCTCAACTGTATGGATCGGCTCGTCTTGGTTTGTCTGGGGAGGGCGGGCTGCCTGGGGTGTTACGAATACTGGTGGAATTTACAATCCCACTACCGATACCTGGGCTGCGACGACAAACACAAATGCACCTACCCCTTCAATGAATGCTCGAGCGATTTGGACAGGAAGCAAAGTCATAATTTGGGGCGGGCACGAAAAAGATTATGTATATGCTATCTATACACCATAAACTGTAGCTACTGAATTAAAGCAATCTGAGCAAAAAATTAACTTGATAAAACAGCGTAGGAAACATCAAATAAACACGATGAACATTGAACCTACAATATTAGATTGCATTAAATGAACTACCCAAAAAGAAATAATTTTTTCTTTCAAGCCTGGGCTACTATTATCCCGTTGGCGGCCATACTTTATTTATTTTTAAGCCAAATATCTCCGATATTGGTAAGTCCCGTTAACGATGCATCAATTTCACAAATTTTCTTAGATTATTTGGCTTATTCTTGCAGCCCCGAGCCATTAGAACAACTTCGCTATCTCTTAGCAATTTCGGTTGTTCCATCTATATTTTTTATTTTTTGCTTCTTTATGCACAATCGGGGCAACTCCTCAGAACAGACCGCCCTAGAATATAAGATCTGGGCATGCCTCGCTGTCTTAGCGCAAGCGTCCTTAACGATTTTTGTTATCTCGATGTCTACTCACGAGCAACTTAGCTTAAAAGCGTACTTCAGTGACGCAGAAATAAAGTTTTCAAGCGGAATTACTTTAATCGCATTATTCTTAATTGTTAAATATAGAAAGAATCTTTTATCTTGGAACGAGCAATCCAAAATAGTACCAATCTCAATCGGAATTATTTTTTCTATTCCCTGGCTAAGCACATGTATTTTTACGAAAGACAACTTAGGCGGAGCAAACTTTACAGTCGCCTCTCATATTCACCACTATACCTCAGAAATTTTAGCAGTCATGTCGGGAAAGACACCCATGGTAGACTACTTTCCCCAATATCAATCTCTTCTGTCTTACTTTCTGCTCCCGTATTTTAAATTTTTTGGCTTTTCAATTTTATCATTTACATCAGTTATGGCGGGAATGTCGCTTGCCTCACTATTTAGCGTTTTTTACGTGCTAAAGGTGCTAACCAATGGATGGTGGCGTGCGCTTATATTATTTTTACCTTTTGTGGCAATCAGTTTCTATTCCACCTTTGAAAATACGCCTCCGCAACCTCTTCACGCGTTTAATTATTTTGCGATGTGGCCCCTACGCTATTTTTTACCATGTTTAATTTTTTCTATGTTGGTGTTTTGCTTACGTTCGAATTTCAGATTCCGCTTCCTTTTATTGTTTTTCCTCGGAGGAATCGCAACAATTAATAATATAGATCACGGTCTGCCTGCTTTGATTGGGGGATTAGTAGCATTTTTAATGGTTATTCTAGTCCAAATGAAAAATAGAGACTTAGCTTTCAATCTGGTTTTGCAGTTTGTGGTTGGCTTGGTTTTGTCATTTGGAGCGATTGCCTTATTTAATTTCATCCGAGCCGGTAGCCCTGGCGATTTGTTTAATTTATCGTTCCAAAGAATATTTGCAGTTTATGGTTTCTTTATGCTACCAGCACCGTATTTTGGAGTGCACTGGTTACCGTACTTAACCTTTATGGCTTCTTTATTGTCTGGGGTTTACCTTGCTTTTACTCAGCCCAATGCAGATCCAACCACTCAACTCAAGATTGCATTACTAAGTTATTTGGGAATTTTTGGCCCTGGCGCTATGATGTATTATGTTGGCCGCTCTCACCCATTAGTTTTAATATCTATTTTTCCTATTTGGGCCCTTACTGTAATGGTACTGGGATGGATTTATTTTGAGTATTTCACTAAGTTAAAAACAATAAAAAATGTTTATTTATCTATCGTACCAATGGCAATTTTGTTATTTTTTTACTTTCTCTTTTTTACTCAGATTTTGAAAATGCCTTCACTAATTTCTGAATTAAAACGTTACCAAGAACATGATCGTAAAAATGCGGTTATTGAATCCGTTGAAGAAATTAAGGCTATTATTCAGCCCAAAATAGCTAAAAAAGAAAATGTTCTCTTATTATTTCCTTATGGAGATCTTGTAGCGCAAGAGTTAGGCGTCAGAAATGTTTCTCCGTATTCATTGGTTTACTCTATCTTTTTAAAAACTCAAATTTTGCAAATGATGGAAGCAGCTAAAAAGTACGACGTCGCGAAAATAGCATTATTATCCCCAAAAAAATCTTACAAAAACGACAACCCTTTTCGCGAGTGGAGAGAAAGATTTCAAGAATATGGATTTAGATCGACCTTCAAAAATGAAATTGATGGGCAAAATTTTGAAATATGGGAAAAGGGGCTTTAACTCATAAAACTAAATCAACGACTGACTTATCGAATCTGTCTCTTGTAAAAGTTTGCGCAAATTCTCTTCCACGAATACTAATCTCAGAATCTTTTAGAACGTCATTCACAGCGGTACTCAGCATAGTGGCATCTGTAACAATTTTCTGACCACCACCAGAAAGCAACTCGCCCATTCCACCTAAGCCTGAGCCAATGACGGGAACCCCCATCATCATTGCCTCGTGGGCTACGCGATTCCAACCTTCTTTAAATTGAGAAAAGGTCACTACAACGTCAGATAACTTTAAAAATGCCAAATACTCTTTACGATTTAGCTCTAAATTCAAACATGGCAAGTTAACATCACGATTGCCCGAAGTAATAAGCAGTAAGTCCTCGCGATCTTTAAGTGCTTCATAGGCCTTATCCGCGCCCTTCTTCTTTTGCGAATTACCAATATAGATTATTTTTCTATTTCCCGGGTTTATTCTAGATCGCAAAGCGTCTACAAGCGTTTGATCCACCGTAAATTCATTTTTATCAAATCCGCAATAAATTGTTTCAATATTCTTAAATCCAAGCTCATAAAAGTAGTCACGCCAGTATTTTGATATCACAACGAGCTTAGCAATTTTGTCCTTGTTGCCAATCAAACTTCGCAGAGTCATGTAATGATGTGCCTTTACCAAAGGATGGCAATAAGCTGTATCGTAATGGTAAGCTACAACAATTTGCTTTGGCGCAGATTCCATAAAAAACACGTGGTTCATAGCACGCAAAACGTAATCCGAATTTCGCGCTTCGCCCGAAATATTCATTAAATTTTGTAAATAACCTGGAACTTTATGAAAACGACCTTTCCCCTGCGGAACAGGATTAAAATCACGCACGTCATGACCTGCCGACTGGAAAGCCTTTTCCATTTCGTCCTCGAATAGGTCTCCACCATATTTTTTAGTTGTGCTTATGATTCTAAGGATCTGGGACATCGGAGAATTATTAACAACGCTGGATTCAAAGGCAAACAATTTTATTTATTCAGGCTATCGTTTACGCCAATAAGGTTCGGGCGCTACTCGAAAAGTGCAGAACTAGGAAATGACTCAATTAAGTTAAGCTTGGCCCCATTACCCAGCCCAGCTCTCATTTCGCAACCAACCAATACCGAAAAAGCGCTTAATTCCATTGATTTATAGCCATTTTAAATTAAGATGACTTTCTTCAGGAGGATCTATGATTCCAGTTATTCTATCAGGTGGCAGCGGGACCCGATTATGGCCAGTTTCTCGTTCTAAATTTCCAAAGCAGTTTTGCGAATTATTTGAAGAATCTCTATTTAACTTAACTTTAAAGCGTGCCCAGCAAATTGGAACACCTTGGGTTGTTACCTCTAAAAGCCTCCGCGATTTGACTTTAATGAGCATGAGACAGTTTGGACTATCCGATCAAAACTGTATATTCGAGCCCCAAGCCAAAAATACCGCACCAGCAATTGCTTATCTTGTAGCACTAATGATGTCTAAAGGCCTTGGTGAAGAGGTTGTTGTTATGCTTCCGGCTGATCATCTTATTGGCAATGAAGACCAATTCAAACGCGTTCTTAGTTTAGCTGAAAAAGAAGCACATAAAGGCCACGTAGTTACATTAGGAATAAAACCGTCTTATGCAGAAACCGGATACGGCTACATCGAAACAGTTCCGAACCAAAGTACTACCGAGCAAGGTCTGAGTGCATTTAGTGTTAAGAAATTTCATGAAAAGCCTAATACAGAAACTGCGGAGAAATTTCTAAAAGATAAAAACTACAACTGGAACGCCGGAATATTTGTTTTCAAAATTTCTGCGATGGCAAAACTACTTGAGACTCACCAGCCAGAAATGTGGACAAATTCAAAAAAAATTCAGCCAGACCAATCAAATATTGATGCGATTTTTGAACACTACCGCAATATTAGTATCGACTATGCCATTATGGAAAAGCTCGATTCAAATACTTTAAAATGCATACCATGTGATATCGACTGGAGCGACGTTGGGTCTTGGGATGCTGTAGCTAAAATTCTGGAATTCACGCAAAGCCCGACAAAAAAAATAGAAGTTAAGGCCAAGAACAATTATATCCATCCTATTAAAGATAAAACCTACGCCTTGGTTGATGTAAACGATATTGTTGTTATAGATACTAAAGATGCTCTACTAATCGCGAGAAAGGGCAGTTCCCAAGATGTTAAAGAGGTTGTGGACAAACTTAAAATTGCAAGTCCAACAGTGGCCCGAGAGCATGTGTTTGAACATCGCCCATGGGGTCGATTTGAAGTTTTGCGTGACGAAAGCCACTACAAATCAAAAGTCATTCACGTATTGCCGAAAGCTCAAATTTCTTACCAATCGCACTCAAAACGCGAAGAACATTGGTTCATCACTCGAGGTGACGGGGAAGTTGTCCTTGATGATAAAACAATTAAAGTTAGCTCCGGTACTTATATTAAAATTCCATTGGGAGCTAAACACAGAATAAGGAACACCGGCAGTGAAACCATTGAGTTCATCGAAGTACAAATGGGCACATATTTTGGTGAAGATGATATCGTAAGATATCAAGATGATTACAAAAGACATTAAACCTATTAAATACCTAACCGAAACTACTTTTGCAGAGCAGTTTCGGCATTGGAAAAACATTAAAAGGATTTAATTTGTTTCGCTCTAAACTATTTCTAGTAATTCTATTTTCGCTTTTAATATTGCTTTCTTTTTCCCCGTATCTATCCGCAGGATTTTACGCTGATGATGCTATGAATAGCCAGGTAACTTTAGTTGCGAAAAAACAAAACATCTCGGTCCTAGAGTTTACAAATAAGATAATATATAATTGGCAAAAAGATGTAGGACGATACTACCCTCTTGGATTTCTCGGAAGTTACACTTTTTACGATCTTTTTCCTGAAGAAGCCTCTGCTCACATAATACAAATGTTTCTAGTTCTGATCAATATGCTTCTATTTTCTGGAGTAATATACATTTTAACGAGCTCAACCTCTCTCGCGCTTTTATTTATTCCTATTTTACTTCTGCACTTTCAAATTCGAGATTTCTATGACCCTATCGCTGGATATGCACCATTCATGCAACTTATGTTTATTTATGTCGTCGGAGAAATAGTATTTTTCCTTCGATACTTAAAAAATGGATCCAGCAAATCCTTGATCGGAAGCTGCTTGCTATTTCTAGCTAGTCTGCTTACTTACGAGCTCGCAATAGTATTTTTGGGGATTTTTATATTGCTAACTTGGAGCCAGTGCAAAAGCATTAAAAAGTCTCTTAATCACCTTAAATTTCATCTACTTATTCTGTTTTCGTACATATCCTATATCATATATTTAAGAGCCAACAGAACTTCATCATATTCAGGAACGGAACTCACGACAAATCCCTCAATTACAATCGAATCCTATTTGCATCAATTAGGGGCAATGCTCCCACTTAGTTATTTCTCTGCGAACAAATTCATCACATTTGAAACTATTTTCTCAGGCGAATATGATATTTTACCCGCAATAGGATGCTGTCTCATCACTTTCGTCATTTTATTGCTTTTTAGTTCGGACAAAAGAGAAAAACAAAAATCGTTTTTCAACAAAGACTTAATTTTCATCTGCCTAGGCTTTGTATTTCTACCGCCACTAGTGGTGGCCTTCTCTGCCAGGTGGCAAGTTAGTGTAAGTGCCGGTGTTGGCTATATCCCCGTTTATTTTTCATACTATGGATGCGCATTTTTCATCACATTCTGGATCCACAAACTTTTTATTGGAAACTCTTCTAAAAGATTTTTTTATATTGCCGCCATATTATTCACTTTGCCTTTAACTAGCCTCATCAATCATCTATCCAATCAACAATCAGTCGAGACGCAAAACATATTATGGAAACACCCCAGAAAGCAGCTTCAATCTGCATATAAGAGTCAATTATTTGACTCAATACATGGGGCCACTGCTGTAACTCCGAAATCCTTCAGCTGGAATAGTGAATACTTAAGCGAAAAATCGCTATCGACATTCGCCTCAATTATTTCTGTCTCTCAGTTCGACAACAAAATAAAAGAATCGATGAAAACGACGACAATCTACTTTTTAGATTTCCGAAGCTCACTTACAAAACGGGACCTCGATCAATGGGTCTTTTTATCTCCAATTTCTTACCAAAAGAACGAACTGCTATACTTCTCAAATCCCAAGTTTTTCTTAAATCCTCTATCCAACAAACACATTAAAGTTGTAGTCAGTTGTAATAAGCATAAAGAAGAAATTACCTTCAATAAAGAAATTATAAACAATGTCGTGAGCGCGACACCGTTTAATTGCACCTTGGACAAATTGGATATTCATTTAGAATAACTTTATAGAAACTCTCGTATAGGAACTTTGAACTTATGAACCAACAAATACCTTTTGAACTTGATAGCCTACAATACGCGTATAACTACCAAAAGTGGATGACCGATGCTATTGAGCCCGAATTAGGAAACTCGATATTAGAAATTGGTGCGGGAATAGGAAATTTATCAAGTCGCCTGCCCTTACGAAGCAAACTAATTTTTACAGAATCTGATCCGTATCTGTATGAAATGTTGAAAACTAAAGTTAAAGATAAGTTTTCAGAAAACACTCAAGTAAAAACATTTCTTGTCGACATCGCTACAAATTGGACGGAACCGCTATTAACTGAAAATATCGACACAGTGGTTTCATTCAACGTTCTTGAACATATTGAAGATGATTTTGCAGCGATGAAACAAATATATCATTTACTAAAAAACGGTGGATCACTGAACGAGAAAAAAATTATAACTTTTGTTCCAGCACATCAATGGGCATTTGGAGAAATGGATAAAAAATTTAAACACTTTCGTCGATACAACCATAAAAGACTAATTGAAATAGCAAACAAAATTGATCCAAAAATACAAATTGAGTACAGATATTTTAATTTGCTTGGACTGCCGCCATGGTTTTTCTTCGGACGAATTTTAAGACGAAATAAAATTGATAAGTCTTCAATAACTATATTTGAAAAAATTTGCCCCTATATTAGAGGCATTGATGACTTTATTCATTCAGTATTAAGACTTCCATTCGGACAGTCTTTAATCTTCACAATGAAGTTCCGTTAGCTATTTTGATGCTTCTCTTGAACCTGACGCATACATATGCTCCTTACGCTGTTTTGAGGCCCTATGGGCGTCAAAATCATATTTACTAGGCAAATCAGTAAACATTTTTTCAACTGGAATCATAAAGTTAAATTTAAAGATATGGCAAAGAGCCGCGACGCCGTCTTTCCAGTTAATTTTTTTCCCCTGTAATCTAGTTCGAGGGTAATAATGTATGGGAAGCTCGAATACTCTTGAGGATGTTTTTGCAATATACGCAGTTACCTCCACTTCAAATCCAAAACGCTTACTTTGCAAATTCATAGATCGAATTAGGTCGCCACGAAAAACTTTATAGCAAGTTTCCATATCGGTTAAATATAAACCTGAAGACAAATTACTTAATACAGTCAGAAAACGATTCACAAAATAGTGATAGGTTCTATGAACCTGAGGGCTACTTTTTTTGAATCGGCTACCAAACACAACATCGGCGCGATTTTCAAGAAGTGGTACTAACAAACTAGGAACATCCTGAGGATCATACTCAAAATCTGCGTCTTGAATAACTACCAAATCGCCAGTGCACGCCTTAATACCACGTTGAATAGCTGCACCCTTCCCTTGATTCGGCGATTGTTCGATCAAAATAAAACCGTATTGAGCCTGCTTTTCCTTCAAAATAGTTAAAGAGCTGTCCGTGCTTGAATCATTGATAAAAATCCACTCTCGTTTAAGCACACAAGGAGACTCAAACATATAGTCAATAATTGCACCTAGATGCCCAGCTTCATTATATACCGGGACAATGACACTCAAAACAGCATTTTCAGAAATTAACGTGACCGAATTCGACATTACTTACCTTCTATTTTAAATTCTTTTTTAAACCAATCCAATGTAACTTTCAATCCGTCGGATAAAGATACACCTGGAGACCAGTTCAGTGTTGATTTGATTCGAGAAATATCAGGACGACGTTTAAGAGGATCATTTTCAGGAAGCTTTAGAAATAAATGTGGCGATGTGTTTCCTAAAAGATCATTAATTTTATTTGCTAGCTCCACGATTGTAAGTTCTTCGGGGTTACCAATGTTCATTGGACCAGTTTCGCTACTGTTCATAAGAGCAATTAAACCTGCGACTAGATCCGTGACGAAGCAGAGACTGCGTGTCTGTGTACCATCACCATTTATCGTAAGTGATTTTTTTTGCAATGCCTGGGAAAAAAAGCTCGGAATTACGCGACCATCTTCGGGACGCATATTGGGACCATACGTATTAAATATTCTAGCTATACATATGTTAGTGCCGTTTTCACGACGATGAGCCATAGACAATGCTTCTGCATATCGTTTTGATTCATCATAACATCCACGCACCCCTACAGGATTAACATTCCCAAAATATGTTTCTACTTGTGGATGAACTAAGGGGTCCCCATATACTTCACTTGTACTTGCCAATAAAATTCTCGCTTTTTTTCTAGAGGCTATATCAAGTAAGTGTCGATGTCCGATAGATCCCGTTTCTAATATAAATAGGGGAATTCTTTCAAAATCGATTGGCGATGCCGGTGAAGCCAGATTAAATATCTGATCCACGGACCCTTCAATATCAAATGCAGTACGAATATCATGTTTTAATAATTTAAATTTTGGCTGATCAAAAAATGGTTTTATATTGCTTTCTTTACCCGTAATAAAATTATCAACAACAATAACTTCGTGGCCGTCTTTCAAAAGACGCGCGACCAAGTTACTTCCGATAAAACCAGCACCACCTGCGACGAGAATTCTCATTGTCTACCAATAACTTCTTGCCCGATACTAAAGTAGCGAAACCCTGCAGATTTAAATTTAAGCGGATCAAAAACATTTCTTCCATCAAAAATCACTTTTTGGCGCATTTTCGACGACAATAAATGAAAGTCTGGTGTTACAAACTCGTTCCATTCTGTAACAAGCATTAATCCGTCTACACCGCTAAATGCCTCTTCTTTTGAAGAAACCAATTCAAATTTTACCTTCGAAACCTTCAAGGCGTTTTCACCCGCGATAGGGTCATATGCTTTAACCGTCGCACCAGCATTAACTAGCGCCTCAATCAAAAACAAGGCAGGCGCTTCACGCACGTCATCAGTATTGGGTTTAAAACTAAGGCCCCAAATCCCAAAGACAAGACCTTTTAAAGTGGGATAGTGCTTTTGTGCTTTACTAAATAAAAGTACTTTCTGACGATCATTAACTGTATCAGCCGCATCTACCACTGCCATTGAAGTACCATATTCGTGGGCTACGCTTGACAACGCTTTTACGTCTTTTGGAAAACAAGAACCACCAAAGCCCACACCAGGATAAAAGAATGCAGGATTAATACGGCTATCGCTTGTAAAACCTCTTCGTACCTCGTTAATATCGGCACCCATGATATCTGCAAGCGCGGCTAATTCATTAATAAAGCTAATCTTAACTGCCAAAAATGCATTGGCAGCATATTTAGTCATTTCTGCGGATGCATTGTTCATGATAATAATTGGGCAATTGTCGTTAATAAAAGGTTTATAAATCTCTTTCATTGTGGTCGCAGCTGCATCCGTCGAACATCCAATGACTACACGATCAGGTTTTAAGAAATCATTGAGAGCTGAACCCTCCCTTAAGAATTCCGGATTGTTAACAACATCGATTTGAGACTTTGTCCAAGACGGTATTTTTGATTTAATTCTTTCGGCTGTTCCGATAGGAACAGTGCTCTTTAGCACTATTGTCTTTTTACGATCAGAATTACGGCATATTGATTCAATTGTTGCAAAGGTAGCATCTAAATTGGCGGACCCGTCAGCCTTTTCAGGCGTTCCTACCGCAATAAAAAACACTTCGTTATCGTTTACCGTGCTAGCGAGATTCGTAGTAAAAGTTAACCGCGAAAAACACTGTTTAAGCAACTCTTCTAAACCCGGCTCGTAAATAGGGATTTTTTTATCTTTAAGAAGTCGAATTTTCTCTTCATCAATATCAACACATGTAACATCGTGACCCATATTGGCAAAACACACCCCAACTGCCAAGCCAACGTAACCTGTCCCAACTATTACTATCTTCATTTTTTTCTCCGAGAAAAGCCTCTCTATCTTGTCCAAAAATGCCCTTAAAGGCAACCACTATCCTGCGCTAGCACTGCTCTCTAAAGAGAAATAGCTCGATATATAGCAGGCAACTCATTGACTATAACTCCTCCGTCACCGTAAAATCTCGGACTACCAGGCAACTATGAAATCAGACAATAAAAAACACATTATTTTGCGTGAAAATTTCCCATTCTTTACTTTTCTACTCGTTTCTTTTGCGGTTGTTTTTGGACTAGCTTCGTCAAATTTCTTTGTTTCGGGTGATACTGTAGTTTTAATGAATTCAATCAAGACTATTTCCGACTGCCTTGAGAATGGAAACTTTACCATTTGCCCTTCCGTCGCCCATTTCCCGTTAAGTCAGCACCTGATTGGATACTTATTTTATAAATCCGGAATACCAATCGAAAATCTTTTAGGCTCCTTTAAAATTTTGAACCTATTTGCGTGGTTCTTTGGATTACTGATTCCGGCATTCTTCTGGAGAAATAAAAAACACCTACCAGCTCTTTTGATCTACTTTATTGTGTATATATCAAGCCCACTTTGGTGGTACGGCAATACTAGCTTTAATGAAATTTTAAGTGCAACATTAATTAGCTTATTTCTCCTAAGCTTAATGTACACCTCTTATCTGCCTTTTCTAACTAGCTTTTTTGTTGTGCTCACCAAGGAAGTCGCATTTTTATATGTAGTTGCTTGGAGTATAGCCATTGCAGTTATTAAATTCAAAGAAGATAAGGGCAACGCCAAAAGAACAGTTTTAAGCGCTTTAGCTGGAACAACTTTAGGTTTAACATTTCAAGTGTTATTTAATTTTTGGCGATTCAATTCCCCTATCAACAACGAACTACTTTTGCCGATATACCGAGTACCGACTTTTGAGGTAAAACTTAATTTTTTTCTTGCACAATGGTTTGGTCCAAACGTAGGAATTCTATATTTCTGGCCTGCATTGACGGTATTGTTCGTTATGTATTTTCGATTTCATAAAACCTGGAAATGGTATTTTTCTCGCCTAACAGTAGGACTATTTCTACTGTCGGTCACAATAGGCTTTGCCTTATGGTGTGCTCCGTTCGGTTGGGTAGCCTACGGCCATCGGTTGATTGTACCTTGGCTACCTGGTTTAACACTATTTCTTCTATACTCTGGCAATGACACTATTTCAAAATCGTTAAATGAAATCGCGTCTAGTCCATTTCTTAAGTATTTTGTTTCGTTGGCGGTAACAGCATTAACAATGCCCAACATTGCTATATTGTTTAACATCAATAATATTTCTAACTTTTTTGTTCCTGACTCTGTTTGCCCAACACCGGCTATCTTGCAGACTGACGCCAATTATTATTATAAGTGCATTCAACATTACGCTTGGGATGCAAATTGGATACACTCAGTTACATTTTCTCATACCGATTGGCCAAAAGCGGGACTGGCTATCGCAATTGGATTGATTAGCCTTGTGGCTTTATTTTACAAATTATTGAAGGCTACCCGTGAAACCTAGATCATATTTGTTTTATTTTGTAATTTTCGCATTTACATTTTTCTTATTCTCAATTTTCGCGATTAGAGGGGTAGATCCTCATCATGATGGTTTAATGATTAAAACCTCTATGGATGTACTGTCTGGCCAAACACTTTATAAGGACACTTTTACCCAATACGGAAGCTTAACGACATATATACAAGTTCTGTTTCTATATCTATTTGGAGCTAAATTAATTTCTCTAAAGCTAGGAACAGTGGCCGTATACTCAGCCACAGCCGTAATGCAATTTGCAATTGGACGAAAATATTTGCCCTTAGCTTTAAATATATTTTTATATTTTATTTGGTTGATCATTGCTCCCTTTTACAGAATTGATTGGGCATTTCTATCTTGGTCATCATCCTTTGCTTTATTCTTCCAAACCGCATCGACTCTATGCTTTCTGACGGCCTTGAGTTCAAAGCAAAGTCGAATATACTGTGTTCTCTCCGGAGTCTTCACTGCCGCCGTATTTTGGTGCCGAATTCCTGCCGGTATTACATTTGCCGCTGCCTATATAATTATTTTCTTTAGCTGTTTAATCCTAATAAAAAATGAATCTTTTAAAGGCTCAGCGAAAGTTATTCTGATATTAAAAAATTATAAGCACTTTTTGCTTGGGTATTTCCCGGTAATGATCTTTTTCTTTGGTCTATTATTCTTCACCGAATCACTTGGCGATTGGCATTATCAAGTTTTTGAAGCTCCAAAAATGTGGCTTAATAATTCGTTTGGGACATCGCCCTCTCGTATTCTATGGAGCTTATTTTACTCTCCGACAAGTGGCATTTTCATTACTATTTCTCTATTTGCCATTCTCATCTCAGTAAAGTTTGCAGAAAAAAAATTACCTCCCAGCAAATTAAATTTGAACTTGGTTTACCCATTAATACTATCATCTTTCATTGTACTTACTTTTTTTATATTTAGTTCAATATCCTTTGATATTTTTGGCGGTTGGGCCTCCGCCATTCCAATCGTTTTGCTAGGATTCTTTTTCGTGACATGCTATGGGCTATTTTATCGAAAGAGCGTAACTTCAGAAAATCAAATAATTTTAATCTGGCTATCAATCATCGCCTTATCTTCATGGCACCAATATTTTCCCGTGACTTGCTATCGCCACATTTTCTGGGGGGTTTCTCCGGCGCTGGGACCATTTTTGATGATCTGTCTTTATATTGCTAGATTTCGTGTTTTTCCAGTTATAGTTTCCGTCGGAGTATTTATGCTTCCAATGGTTGCAGATAGAATCTCTGTAGCAAAAACGAATCTAACGTCTTCGTATGTCAAAGTAAATTCCCCAACCGTGCTATCTGGAATGTTAGTAAATAGAAGTTTATTTGAGACGATATCAACTGTTAATGAAACCATTCAAAATTATCTTTCTAGCCATCCAAATACTCCCATATTGTTAGACGGTGGAGACGCGCTCTACAATACATTCTCTAGCAACCTTAGCAATCCGGAACCTATGTTTGTATCGTGGGGCTATAGCAATAAAGAAAGTATCGCAAAAAGAGAAACCTTCATAAAGTTGCAAAAGCCGATTATTATTGTTCAATCAAGACCGGAGGAAAAGCTTCAAGAGTATAAAACTAAATTTAACTATAAAGTGATTTTGTCGGTCGACTCTATGGTCATTCTCGTTCCGACGAACTAGATAGATTTGTTTTGAGTTCCAGCAAAGGGAACTTGTAAAACTACCCCAACTTCGATTAAATTACTCAAATGAACAACACCAATATTAGCCTATTTATCAATAGTCTTCTTCCTAAACTAGAGAACAAAACTATCTTTTTAACAGGTGGAACTGGCTTCTTTGGTCGAAGTTTTTTGGAATTTATACTCGGAATCAACTCTGTTCATAATTTGAAATTGAAAATCTATGTATTAGCCCGAGATCCAGAGAAGTTTAAAAAACAATACCCAGAGCTAGCTCCCGACTACGTAACTTTCCAAAAGGGAGATATAGTTAACTTTGAATTTTTGGATATAGAAGTTAACTATATTTTTCATTTTGCAACTCCAGCTAGTGCAACGATGAATATCGAAAATCCTCTTGGGATGTTTGATAATATTGTTGATGGTTCTAGGCGCATTCTAGATTTCGCAGTTAAAAGCAAATGTGAAAAATTTTTACTTACTAGTTCTGGTGCGGTATACGGAAAGCAACCGACAGAACTAACCCATATTCCAGAATCCTATATGGCTGCACCGACCACACAAAATAGCCATTCGGCTTACGGTGAAGGAAAACGGGTTGCTGAGCTTATGGGTAATATCTATTCAGACAAATATGGATTTGAGCATAAAATTGCTCGATGCTTTGCTTTCGTAGGTCCTCACATAGACGCCAACGGGACATTTGCAATTGGAAACTTCATTCGCAATGCAGTTCAGGGAAAGGCTATTTCTATTGGTGGCGACGGAACACCTTTTCGATCTTATTTGTACAGTTCTGATTTGATAGTGTGGCTTTTGACTATTTTATTAAACGGAAAAAACAAACAACCTTATAATGTTGGCTCGGACGATGACCTTAGCATTTTAGATCTTGCTAAAAAAGTAACTCAACTTGTAAACCCATCTTTACAAATTGAAATTGCAAAAAAAGCGCTAGATTTGTCGCGACCAGATCGATATGTCCCCAATGTTTCTTTGGCTAAAAATGAACTAGGTCTTTGTGTCTGGACGTCTTTAGAAGACTCCATTATCAAAACAGCAGCTGCTTACAAACTGCTGCTGAAGGACAAAAATTAAAACTCGTATTTTTTAACCATTTCATCAGACATAAATGGAGCCATCTCATGAATCGGTTTCGATTTCATTGATCCATTTTCTAAGCGAACCGATGAAACTGTTGGAATAATGTCTTGATACGGAGGTGTAAAGACTTCGCATACAGCAGGACCATTTGAATTCAAAACATTTTTCACTAGCGAGTCTAGCTTAGAAAACTTATCTGTCGAAGAATAAGGAAGCTCATAAGCATTTGCAATCTTGTCAGTTTTAGGAATAAATACGCCAGATTCGTAACTTGTTCCGACAAAATGGCCACTAAAGAAATTTGTTTGGGAATTACGAATACAAACATACCCATCATTATTCACGACAAACAATTTAATATTTAAATTGTATCTCTTAAAAACTGCTAGTTCATGAATATTAGTTTGTAAGGACCCATCACCAGTAACACAAATTACACGGCCACCACTAGCAGCTAGTGCGGCACCTGTAGCCGCTGGCAGAGCAAAGCCCATTGCACCCAGTGAACCCGAATTGATTACACGTTGACCTTTTTTAACTCGAAAAGCCTGACCAACAACATAAAATGCAGAACCGGCATCTGTGACGATAATATCATTTTCTTGGCAATGAGTATCCAAAACTTCCATAAAGTTATAGATATTGATTTGATCTCCCTCAACTTTATGAGGCTCTTTATATACTGAAAGCTCGTTTTTAATGCGTTTACAATGCGACAACCAAGCTTCATTTGAAACAATTTTCGTTCCGCCAACTTTTTCACTAAGCGCATTCAGAAATGTTTTTACCTCTCCCAAAATTTTATCCTGGAAGCCAACCTCTTCACGTTGTAAAACCGCTGGATCTGGGTCGACCATAATCTTATGAGCTTTTGGCGCAAATTGATCGAGTTCATATCCAGTTGTTGTGACATGCAAACTACACCCGACTGAAATGATTAAATCAGCAGACTGAATTGCTAAATTACCGGCACGATCACCCTTCATACCAGGGTGGCCAACAAACAAAGGATGGTCATATGGGATTATATCTTTACCAAAACACGTCGACACAACCGGAATATTAAGTTTATTAACAAGATCTAAGAAGGTTTTCTCAGCACCTGCAACACGAACTCCATACCCAGCCAATATCAAAGGCTTCTTCGCTTTACCCAAGGCAGTAACGACCGTATCCATTGTCTGATTATTTATTGCCTTATATTTAGTGTGTTTCGGAGTTTGATCTAATTCAGATGGATTAAACCCACGCAGCGAGGCTGGATCCACTGGCGCACCTTGAATATCAATTGGGATATCCAAGAATACACTACCTGGGCGCCCGTCCATCGCCATGAAAATCGCTTTTTCTAAGTGATAGCGAATATCTTGAGCCTTACTAACAAAGCCCGCATACTTTGTAACTGATTTTACATTTTGAATGATATCAACTTCAAAGGTTCCAAACTGTCGCAAGCCTTCTATTTTCGATCCTTCAATAGTCTGAGAAACTTTACTTTGACCAGAAATAAAAAGAACTGGAGAGGAATCTTGAAATGCACCAACGACAGCAGTCAAAGTATTAGTGCCGCCCGGCCCGCTTGTCGCGTAACAAACCCCTAAACTGCCTGTGATTCGTGCATGAGCATCTGCCGCGATCCCGCTAGCTTGTTCGTGGTGATTACATATGTAGGTTAAATTTTTGCGTCTACTTACAGCATCCAGCAAGTGCATCATTCCACCGCCCGAAAGTAAGAAAACGTGTTTAACACCAATATTTTCTAAATGTTCAGCTACATAGTCTGCGACTCTCACAACGTACCACCTAACGCTCGTGTATATTGCTCTTTTATATTTAAAAAACTTTTTCCAATTAAGAAACTATCCACACCCACAACAATAAAGTTCGCACCTAACTTATGGTACTTTGAGACTTCACTAGGGTCTTGAACCATGACACCGGCAATACTGTTTGCATTTCTAATTTTAACTATCGAAGATTCAACAATACTCATCAATTTTGGATTTTTCATATCACCAGGTGCACCCAGTGCCACTGACAAATCATAAGATCCGATATAAACAATATCCAAATCTGGAACCTGAAGGATTTTATCTAGTTCATCAACTGCCTGCAAGGTTTCTACAATCACACCAGTTAAAGCAAATCCATTCGAGTTTCTATTTTCACTAGGGCGAACTAAAGAGTAATCGCTAACTCGTGTAAACGGATTAAAACCTCTTACACCTCTAGGAGCATAATGAGTCAACTTAACTGCATTTTCTACTTCACTAAGACTTTTCACTTGCGGAAAAATAATTCCATGGGCACCAAGATCCATCGCCTTTTGAGTGGCAATCGCATCAAGGCCATTGATTCTGACTAAAGGAGAACATTCATGAAGTTCACAACTGCGAATACTGGCATCAAGGCTTTCAAAACTAAATAGTCCATGCTCCATATCCAAAATTTGAAAGTCCATCTTTGCAATAGATAAAACTTCAGCATTGATGGCCGATGGAATAATCGACCAAGTACCACATACCCAACCTTGGGACGCAATTTTTTGTTTAATAAAGTTTCTAATTGGATCGTCCTATTTTTAAATCTTATTTAAATTTAGTTTCTATCTAATAAATACCATTGAACCGTTCGCTCAATAGCTTTGTCCAACGGGACTGTCATTTTTAGATTAAACTTATCTTGTATTTTACTTGTATCAGGCACCATACGAGTTTTTCGCATCGCCGAAGCCGTACCAGCACAATAAATGATGTCAGTTTTAACGCTAAAATGTTTCACTACTTTTAAAGACAAATCCCTTAGGTTAACTGGTTCAGAGCTACCTAAATTATATTTTGCTCCCGATTCAGCATTTAACAACGTCTTCAATGTCCAAAATGCCATATCTGTAGCGTACATAAAACTACGTACCGTTTCGCCATCACCTAAAACTTTTACAGATTTTCCGTTAATAGCATCATTAATAAAGCTGTTTAAGGCCCAAGGACTATTTAGAGACTGGTATGGACCAACTAAGGTAAACGGACGTAGAGTACAAACAGGAACTCGGAATTGACTACGATAAGCCGAACACAATCCTTCCGTATAACGTTTAGCTTCAGCATAAACGCTCGAAGTAGAAGTTTCATCTACGTAGGTAAAATCACCTTCTGTCACATTCTTTTCACGATCGAAAAAGTGTCCATAGACCGAAGAAGAACTCATATTCAAAAACATTTTAAAATTAGACAGACGATCTGTCGCTCGAAGGACAGAGTCAATTCCAAGACCTGACGAATTCATCACTTCTACTGGAGACGAGGTATGATCATGACTACTTGGGAAACCCGCCGCAAACACTACGTAATTAGTATCTTTAGGTAGTTCAACTAAGTACCGAATATCCGAACGCTGAAAATCAAACAACTTTGAGTTTAATAGATGCGGAGAGCGCGTTTTAACCTTTTCGATATCACGATCTATAATAGTAACTTTGGTGTTGAACTTATGTTCCGTGTTCAAAAAGTTAACAATTTCAGAAATCCACGTACCTACGAATCCCGCACCACCTGGAATACATAGAGAACTATTTTTAAGACCGTCAAGTTCACTTACACTGACCGACTCAAAAAGGTCTTTAATGTCTTTTTGTATAAAGTTAAACTGCTTGATACTCATAGCATTGGTCCATTTTTTTGAGCCAAGTCTTTTGCTACTTCCATAATATAATCTTCCTGACCAGCGATCACCTTGCGACGACCAAGTTCAAAGAAAATATCACGAGGATCTAATTTATATTCAGCCGCAATACGAGTCACAGGCTTCATGAAACCAGAAAACACACCAGATAGACCGCTTACAATGCTCACTGAACTAATTGTTGGAGGCGCAGGCATTAATTCTTTTTCAGCTAAATCAGCGGCATCCAAAACTTTATAGAAATCAATTCCAGTTTGATACTTCATTCGGTGCAGAACTGCGACCAAAACTTCAAGTTGAGCATTTCCGGCTCCCGCGCCAAAACCGCGCGCGCAACCGTCCAGAATTTCAGCTCCACTCTCTACAGCCGTTATTGAGTTCGCAATGGCCATACCCAAATTGTTATGAGCATGAAATCCTACCGGAATATTTAAACCACCGACCAAAGTTTCAACTCTTTCTTTAACATCTGAAGGCAAGTAATATCCAGCGGAGTCCATAAATACGATTGCTTGCGCTCCGTAAGACTCCATTTTCTTAGCTTCTTCAAGCAAGATTTCCTTGGTCACCAAATGCGACATCATCAAAATACCGTAAACTGTTTTATCTTGTTTACGAGCGTAATCGATATGTCGTTCAGTTAAATCAGCTTCTGTACAATGAGATGCAACGCGAATAACATCAACACCGTACTCGATCGCAGGTTTTAAATCTTTTTCAATTGTTGCAAATCCAGGGATCACATGAACACCTAGCTTTGATTTTTTTAAATTTTCACGCGCTGTCCGTAAAGCTACTTCATCAGAACAAGTCGCTTCACCAAGTTGTAAAGAAGAGGCTCCGACACCGTTACCATGACCCACTTCAATTATTGGAATTCCTGCAGCGTCTGCAGCACGACAATATTTCGCGATTTGTTCAGCAGTCAGTTTATGTCGAATCGCATGATTTCCGTCTCTTAACGTAGGATCGCTAACTAAAATTTGCTTCATACAAATAACTCCTTGTTTTGCATTTTGCTGGCATACTCTTCTGCCATTGCAACAGCCGCACAGTTAATAATATCTAAATTACCCGCGTACTCCGGCAGATAATCTCCTAAGCCTTTTACTCGAATGGTAGTGAAAATACGTCCATCCTCTAAAATCGGACCAACGATAACTTCATAACCAGGAACATACTTTTTAATGGCTTGCTCCAACTCTTTAACTGCTTTTTGAAGAGCTGGCATATCTGGATTATCGACTTTCGCCATAACCGTAGTTTGCATATTAATGCATGGAACTGCTGGGTTAAGATTTAAAATGGCTTTTGTACGTTTAGCGCCAGAAAACTTCTTAACTCCGCCTTCAGTTGTGTGAATGTACTCATCTAAATTGATACGAGTAGCACGGCCCGCGCTACGAGAAGCAATTGAAGATACAACTTCAATATAATCCACAGACTTTTGTGTTTTTCCGATAGCATAAGCTATTGGAATAGACGCTTGCCCACCGCATGTGACCATATTTACATTTTGCAAATTTGCGCATTCTTTCAAATTAACTGCTGGAACACACATCTCACCAACTTTAGCCGGAGTTAAGTCGATTACTTTTTTTCCTAGGCGTTCCAAAATCGGTGCATGCTCAAGATGACTAGCCGCTGACGTCGCATCGAAAACGATATCACAACACCCAGGATTATTCACAATGTACGCGATACCTTCTGCTGAAACAGGAACATTCAAAGATTGAGCTTTTAGAATTCCTTGGGATCCAAGATTTCTTCCAATAAAAGCGCCTGCCTCCAACTGTCTTGAACGCAGTACTTTAACCAGCAAATCAGCCCCGATATTACCCGTTCCTAAAATTGCTACTTTAATTTTTTTCACACTGCCCCCTATTTAACTTGCTCTTTAATAGCTGTTTCCAATTGTTCTAACATGTAATCCAATTTCTTTTGATCCAATGCGGGATGAACACCAATCCAAAAAACTCTGTTCATAATTGTATCTGTATTTTTCAAATCCCCGTGAACACGATAATTTACATTTTTATACGCTGGTTGCTTAGTTAAGTTACCTGCGAACAAAAGGCGTGTCCCTACTTTTTTATTTTCTAAACTAGCTACGATTTTTTCACGATTCAATGATTCGTGACAAATCATCGGAAATCCAAACCAACTTGGCTCAGTTCCTGGCGTTGGTTCAATCGGAGACAGAAGTTCGCTCAATAAAGGTGAACTTTTAATACCTTTATACAAGTAACTCCAATTCGCGCGACGTTTTTCAATAAACCCATCTAATTTCTTAAGCTGAGCCACACCTAACGCCGCCTGCATATCAGTAACTTTTAAATTGTAACCCACCTGCGAATAAATATATTTATGATCGTAGCCATCGGGAAGGCTGCCCAACTGCCAATTAAAGCGTTTCTTACAGGTGTTGTCTTTTCCAGGTTCACACCAGCAATCACGACCCCAGTCACGAATACTTTCTGCAATTTTTTTAAAGCGGCCATCACGTGAAAGAACAGCTCCTCCTTCACCCATAGTAATATGATGAGCCGGATAGAAACTTGTTGTTGCATAATCAGAAAATGAGCCTACGGCGCGGCCTTGAACTTTGGCACCCAAGGCATCACAGCAATCCTCTACAAGGTAAAGATTTTCCTTCTGACACCATTCTTGAAGAATATCTGAACGATATGGATTACCCAAAGTATGAGCCAAAACAACGGCTTTAGTTTTAGAAGTTTTAGCCGCCATGATTTTTTCCGGCAATGCATTGATAGTTTGAAGATCAACATCAACAAATACAGGTGTCCAACCATTTTGCACAATTGGATTTACAGTTGTAGGGAAACCGGCTGCGACGGTGATTACCTCATCGCCAGGTTGAATAGGTTCTTTTCCAAAATCACGAAGTAAGTGTGATCCTAAAGAACTTACTGCCACTAAATTTGCACTAGAACCGCTATTCACTAAAAGTGCTTTTGTTTGACGATCAAAGTATTTGGGAAATGCGGCTTCGAAGTCGCGGCCAAAGCGACCAGCTGTTAACCACATATCTAGAGACGCTTCTAATAACAATCCAAGATCATCGGAATCCACAACTTTAGCTGTTACCGGGATATAGGATTCGCCTGGAACAAATGCTGGCTGTTGCGCCATTTTGCCATCGTAATATTTTTTAGCCAAGTTGATGATGGCGTCCCTTTGTTCTTGATCAGCACTTTTAGATATCATTTCTTCCTCTTATTAAAAATTAATTCGTTCTTTTTCAATAACCATTGGTCGCTTTTGGACCTGAGTTAAAATTGTCCCAACATATTCACCAATTATTCCAATGAAAAACAACTGTATGGAAGTCATAAAGAAAAACCCAATCAACAAAGGTGCCATACCCATGCCGAATTGATCCCAAAAAATTAACTTCAAAACTAAATATATCACTGACGTAATTAACGATATCAGCCCAAGTGCGAAACCTGCTAATGTAGCCAATCGCAACGGAACTCTAGAATAGCTGACAATTCCCAACATACCAATATCATATAACGTATAAAAATTGTTTTTTGAAAAACCGCGTTTTCGAACCGGTTGTTTAAAATATATTATCTTTTTCTCGAAGCCTAAATCAGCAATAAGACCCCGAAAATAAGGGTATGGATCATCAATAAGCCTAAGGATATCGATAACTTTTCGATCATACAAACCGGTACCTGTGTAGTTTTTAACTAACTTAACGTCAGAAATTTTCCCTAACGAATTATAAAACAGCTTACGAATGGCATAAAACAAAGGCGACTCTTCACTTTGATTTTTAACACCAATTACAACTTTATAGCCCTGTTCCCAGCCAGCAATAAAATCTTTGATTAATTCAGGAGGATCTTGAAGATCAGAGGCCAAAAGCATAGTTGCATCGGCATTCGATTGCATTAATCCATAGACTGGAGAGCGAATATGCCCAAAGTTTCTTGTGTTACAAATTAGCTTAACATTTTTATCTTGATTACAAAGTTTTTTAACTGAATCAACCGTGCTATCAGTAGACGCATTGTCGATAAAAATATGCTCGTAATTATAACCAGGCAACTCAGCAAAAACTTGCTTGATCCGATCATACAATTCTTGAACGTTAGCTTCCTCATTATAACAAGGCGTGACTACAGATATGGATCGCAACGAATTCTCCTATGACTGATATCACTTTTTCGAAGAATTTTAGCGAAAAGGCAAGTTAATACTTCTAGTTAATCCCAAAGTAATTGGCAATTTGAAGAGAGGTTAAAGACTTAACATTCTGCTTGTCATAAAACTGCTTATACCAATCTACGGTATTCTTCAAAGTGGTAGAAATATCCCACTTCGGCGCCCATTTCAGCTGATTACGAACTTTAGAAATATCTAGTTTCAGCAGCTTAGCCTCATGCACGTTTGCTACAGAAGTATTTGTCCAAAAATGTGGCTTTCCCCAAAGATTACAAACAGTATCGGCAATGACCTCAACTGTAACACAACCAGAGTCTTCAGGACCGAAATTATACCCTTGGGAAAATTTTTGAGGTTGCTCATAAAGCTTTTCAGCAAGCAAAAGATATCCACCAATTGGCTCTAAAACATGCTGCCATGGTCTAACAGATTGAGGGCTGCGAATTTCAACTTTACGCCCTTCATCTAGAGCCTGAATTAAATCAGGAACTAATCTATCTAAAGCCCAATCGCCACCACCAATGACATTTCCCGCACGTGCTGAAGCCAAGCCCACATCTGGACGCTTTTGAAAGAAAGACTGTCGATATGCAGCTGTGACCAGCTCTGCACAGCCTTTACTACTAGAATATGGATCGTATCCGCCCATTGGGTCATTTTCTCTATAACCCCAATCCCATTCTTTGTTTTCATAACATTTATCTGTCGTTACAACGACGATACTTTTTACCGCCGGAACCGACCTTAGAGCTTCCAGTACATTGGCAGTTCCCATAACGTTCGTTTCATATGTTTCCAAAGGGAAATCATACGAATAACGAACTAAAGGTTGCGCGGCCAAATGCAAAACAATTTCAGGATTAAATGCTACAATACTTTTTTTTAGTTCACTAAAGTTTCGAATATCTAAAATCTGATGGTCTATTGAACCAGAAATACCTAGTTCTGAAAATAAATTTATCTTGGTAGGAGGCTCAAGCGAAATCCCCTTCACATTGCTACCCCAAGAAGCTAAAATAGATGATAGCCAAGCACCCTTAAAACCCGTGTGACCAGTAACTAAAACTCTCTTGCTTTTCCAAAACTGGTAATTGGTTACCATGTTTTCCACGGCGCCTTTCCAGAAGCCCATAAAGACTCCAGGTAATTCTTATCTCTAAGCGTATCCATTGGCTGCCAAAAGCCTTCATGCTGAAAAGCACATAGTTGCCCAGCCTTGGTAATTGTCTCTAATGGACCTTTTTCCCAAACGGTCGAATCGTCCGGAATAAAATTAAGTACATCAGAATTTAAAACAAAAAATCCCCCGTTAATGTAGCCACCTTCTCCCAATGGCTTTTCCTCAAAATTCGTCACTGTTTTATTTTCGATATGCAATTGGCCAAATCGTCCAGGCGGCCTAGTTGCAGTTACAGTCGCCATTTTTCCATGGTTTTGATGGAATTTTAACAACTCGGAAATGTTAATATCAGAAACGCCATCTCCGTACGTTAAACAAAAACTTTCTTGAGGTTTTAAATATTTTTGAATGCGCTTAACACGACCACCGGTCATGGTGTTTTCACCGGTGTCTACGACAGTCACACTCCATGGTTCTGAACCATTCTCATGGACTTCCACTTTATTATTTTTTAAATTAATTGTAATATCGCTGTTGTGGAGAAAGTAATTCACAAAGTATTCTTTTATTACGTAGCCTTTATAACCACAGCAAATGATAAATTCATTGATACCATAGCTAGAATATATTTTCATTATATGCCAAAGAATTGGGCGCCCACCAATTTCGATCATCGGCTTAGGGCGGAGATGACTCTCTTCACTAATTCTGGTTCCTAAACCACCTGCCAAAATGACTGCCTTCATAAACGCTCCCTCAATTATTTTTCGCAATGATCGACATACTAATATAATTTTACCTAGAAGGTAAACATAAATAAACAGTACGTGGAAGTTGACGAACAGGCCCAAAACTAGTTAGTTTTCAACCCTTACATGTTATACAAACTAAATGCGAGAAAGAGACTAAATGACGTTCATTAATAGCCTTAGGAAACACTCTACTGACATCGCTTTACTGATCGCCATTTTTGTTTTCTTTCCATTTGTTTATAGTCTAACATTCAAACAAACAGGTAATATTTGGAGATACCCCCTCGGCTACGGCGAAGATGGGGCTTTAACCCTAGCAATCATTAAGGGAATTATTCAAAATGGGTGGTATCTCGAGAATCCGTACCTGGGCGCCCCATTCAATCAATTAAATTTCGATTTTCCGATTCCCGATCTACTATTCCTATTCATTATCAAAATCCTAGGACTTTTTCGCGCCGATCATTTTCAAATATTTAACATGTTTTTCTACCTTTCCTACTCGATGGTGGGATGCAGTGCTTTCGCTGTACTCCGAAGGTTAAATATTTCTCCCGCAGTTAGCCTCCTTGGCGCTTTCGTTTTTGCTTTTTTGCCGTATCATCAACTTCGACTTAATCATCTTTTTTTAATCAATTATTTTGCAGTTCCCGTATTCGCTTACTACGCATACAAATGCTTTTTAGAAGATAAAAAAATCTCTGGAAAAGAACTATTGATATCGGGGGCCCTTATCACTCTCGCTTCGGCAGGCGGCGTTTATTACGCCTTTTTCGGAGGATTCTTTATTGGTGTATCTGCCACTCTCGCTTGGCTAAAAAATTCGAATATTTTAGCAGTCAAACGAGCTATCAGCTATATTGGAGTTATATCAGTTACAGTTTTGCTTTGCATATCACCAAATATTGTTTGGCAGATGGAAAATGGAAAAAATCCAACGGTCGGACAACGTATTTTTATGGAATCAGAAGTTTTTGGTTTAAAGATTGCGCAGCTAGTTCTACCAATGCAGGGACACCGACTCGGAGCATTTGCAAAAATAAATCGCAGCTACTCAAGCATGGCTCCCAATGTTAACGAAAATGCTGGATCAAGCCTCGGCATGTTTGGAGTCATTGGTTTTCTGGGTTTACTTTTGATGATTCTGGATATCAGGCCGATTGACCCTAAAACTTATATTACTTCAAGATTGAATTTTCTTGGCGTTCTTTTTGCGACGGTGGGAGGAGCCGGAGTTTTATTTTCTATGTTCGTTACTCCACAGTTCCGGGGAATGAACCGAATTAGTACATTTATTGCTTTTTACTCTATCGTTTACTTTTGCGTTCTCGTTGATAAGATAATTAATAAAATTAATTTGAAACTATTTTCGTTGATTAGCCTCAGGTACATAGCCGTCCCCCTATTGTTTATATTTTCCTACTGGGACCAAGTAAGTCCACAACACGCACCCGGAATTGTTCATGCCTATTCAATGTTTGACAGCAACGACTCTTTTTTCAAAAACTTAGAAAAAACAGTCCCTTCTCAAGCAATGATTTATCAATTGCCATATGTGCGCTACCCAGAAAGCCAGATACTTTTCAAAGAAGGGTATTATGCTCTAGTGCGACCGTACCTACATACAGAAAAAATCAAATGGAGTTATGGTCAAATGGGATATAGAGATGGTGACGCATGGATGTCTGCTCTATCAGCATATCCAATCGAAAAACAAATAGCAGTTTTAACGGACTTTCCTTTTTCGGGTGTCTTAATTGACAGACTGGGACTACGAGACAATGGGGCAGACCTTGAGGGGAAGCTAAACAAGTTAATTCCCGATGCCCCTCTAATTAGTCCAGACAAACGATACTCTTATTATTCTTTTGAAAACTACAAAGGATTATCGGGAACAGAAACCCTTTTGCCTATTTTTAATAATAACTGGTATCCCCCCGAAACTGACGGCCCCGCAAAATGGATGTGGTCGAGATCAAACGATTCGTCATTTATTTTAAAACCGTTTTCAAACAAAACAACTCGGTGCATAGTTAAGTTTAATCTGCAAGCAAGTAAACCATCGATAGTTACAATGACAACGACTGATGCATCTGTAGCTACCAAATCCTACGATTTCAATAAAGAGAACAACTTTGACGTCACCCTGGATATCTTGGTTAAAAAAGAGGGAACGCGACTAAGTTTCAAAACCGAAACAGAACCAATTCAGCTCGATGCTTCAGATGCGAGATACTTTTCCTTCAGACTAAGAGACCTAACTGTTTGCGGAGAGAAGTTTTAGCCAGAATACTTTAACCCGGGTATTTGTCATTTTTTGAGCTTGGGACCTTCACTACAACAGTGATCGTGTCTTCAAGTGCCTCAAATGCAGTAGATTCGTTAGGTTTAATAACTATAATTGCGCCTGATTCGTAAACACTGTTAAACATTCTGACTTTGCCTTTTGCGATAACAGTAATTTCCGTGGATATTTTATGATGGTGTTTTGATTCCGAATCACCTTTTTTATATTCTTTTACCGCGACCTCAAATTCTTTTGAGGAGATAACGTTGGGCTCGAAATCTCCGACGAACCATCCTTTAGTCATTTTACTTAAATCAAATAAATCCATTTCCTACCCCGAAATCATTTCGATAAGTTTGCAAGTATACGAATCCCAGTCATAACTATCTTGAACCAAAGATAAGTTTTTCCTTTCTATCATTTCTTGCATTCCGGACGCTATTGAATACTCATCCCAAGACTCAACATACACAGAGGAATAGCAAGAGGCTTCAGGCAAACTACTACCCCAATTACTTAAGGATACTTTGCCTAGAGAGCGTGCCAGTGCCAATGGAAGTCCGTAGCCCTCATAGCAAGAGATCATACACAGACCTTGGGAATCTCTGATAGCAGCGTACATATCCTCATCACTTAAATATCCGGTAAAATGTAACCGATTCTTTAATTGGGGATCATTACAATGCTTTTCGAAAATGATATCGCTCTTCCAGCCACTTCCTCCAACAAAAACTAGTTTATATTCAGGATGAAGTTGGCTAAAAACTTTGAAACCTTCCAAGAGCTTTACGATATTTTTTCTGGGTTCAACTGATCCAACCACTATAAAATATTTATCCAAATTAACCGGTTTTCGCGCTGAAGAATTCGCGTGAAAACCATCAGCCATTTTGTAGGTTGGTAGCTGCAAATAACTTAATTTTTGTTTTGAACCAGAAAAGCCATAATCATAGATATCTAGTAAGCAATGCCGAGAAATTGATATTACATGGTTGAAACGACTTACAAATGGCAGATAGTGATTGTTAAACCAATCGGCAACTCCCGTATTCGCATATTCGGGCAACAGAGTTGGCGTAATATCATAAAGAGTAATAGATTTAGTCACACTACTTTTTCGATTTAGAATCTCGTCACATCCGAAAAGACTTTGAATATGAAAGTGATCTGACGAATCAAGTATCTGATGAATAGCATCATCAGACATATCATAGTCATATTTCGAAAAATCAAACCCCCAAATTTCCACGGATGTTAGACCAATTGATTCTTCTATAGATTTCAATATGTTCTTTGGATTTCTTAAGAAAATCTTATGACTAGAACCTTTAACTCCTTCTGGCAAAAAAGGAAGCAAGATAATTTCTTTATCCGGAAACTTTTTTCGATTTCGAACGACGCTCAATAAAACTTGGTGAATAACTTCCTGAATACCCGTTTTTTTAAGATGGGTATCAGAAATCGTTAAATTCGCAACATCGACAACAATTTTCTTTTTCATTTTTTTCTTAGTATAATAAATAAGTCTTGATATTCATTAGTGAAAAACTCATTTCTAGAAGTGTAATCATCAACAGCAATCGCTGTATTGTTCGAATCAAACACTCCAAAAAACGATTCAAAACCCAGGGATTCAACAAGTGCTCTAATGGCAGATAAAGGGTAAGGTCGAATATGCTGTTCATCTGCCCAAAACAAATCGGCTAATGTCCTGAAGTTCAATGTATTTGGCATCTCTATAAAAGCTACTCCGTTAGCATTTAGCATATCTTTAAGCTTTTTAAAAAAATAATATTGATCAATAACTTGCAAATGCTCAACCAAATGGATTGCCGTAATAAAATCAAATTTTTCGGTAGTCATAGAAGTAAAGCTCATTACATCAGCCTGAATATATCTATTACCTCTTAACCCTTCTGGTTCAAAAAAAGTGCAAAACGAGTCTACACCACAAACTGAACCAAAATTTAGTTTCTTTTGAAACATTTCAGTCACGTAGCCATTTCCGGCCCCCAAATCAACATATGATTTACCAACAAATTCACCAGAATGAAAAAACCCATGTTCAACCATATACTCCAGGCGATGGTGATAACGAGTTCTCAAACTCTCAACACTGCCTCTCAAAAAAGTTGTAAAAGACACAAGATGATCCAGCTTTTCTTTTGAAACCGAATTTTTAATCAACCCTTGATCAACTGTTCCAGAATGATCAGTCGCCTTACCGTACAGAAGGTAATTTAGCTTACCATCCATTATAATTGTGCGTTGCTTGGTGCGTTCAAAACCTTCCATAACATCATCAAAGCGACTATAATTACGCCGGTTAAGTTCAAGAAGTGCTCGCAGATCGGCGGGATCAAAAGCTGTCAATTGATAGAAATTTCTAATACGGAAATATATCCGTTTGGGTAATAGTTTCTTAAGCGATCTGACTATAAGCGATTTGATTTTGCCAAACATTAAATACCCTTTAAAAATGCGTCTACAAACTCCGCATCTGATTTTTTATTTTTATAAGAAGAACTGAAAGAACCGATAATATGAGTCGGTTCACCACTTCTTACTAAAGCTGGATCAGTTTCAATTTTGACTTTTTTATTTAACTTTTCAGAAAACAAATTTACTAATGACCTTAGATTTCTTCCCACACCACTCGATAAATTCAAAACTTCGAATTTACCACGTGAATTACTTTTTAGGTCGGCCAGGAAAAACTCCATAAGATCCGACACCAAACTAAAATCACGATAGATATCTAGGTTACCTAATTTTATGGTATCCCCGTCTTTTGCGTTTAGAATTTGGTTATAAACCGATGGCAGGAAGAAACGATTCGATTGTGACTTGTGTGTATGATTAAACAGTCTTAATATCGTCACGTGCGCTGAAGAAATCTGTGAATACCCTTCGAGAGTTTTCTCCGCCAATAACTTTGTGAACGCATATGTGTTTTGCGGCTCAATAACAGATTGATGATCAAAACTGACACGATCATTTTTTTGAACCGATTTGTAGACTTGAGCCGTACTTGAAAAATACAAGTTCCCAGCAAAGTTAATATTCCTAAGTGCAAATACCAAATTCTCGGTACCTAGGCAGTTTACTTGTAATGCTTTTCCAGGATCTGCTTCACATTCCATAACGTGGCTCATGCCAGCCAAATGAATCACAACATCAGGAACAAAGGATTGTATAGAGGTAGTGAGTTCAGAGTTATTTATTATTTCACCCGTGAACTCATGAACTTGAAAAAGGTCCGAATTCTGCTTAAGCAGAGTCACTAGATGACTGCCTAAAAAACCAGTGGATCCAGTGACAAAGACCTTTTTCATTTAATTATTTCTTTAATCTTTTTGCGAGTTCTAGATCAGAATCAACCATCATGTTTACAAGTGTATTGAAACTCGTTTTTGGTTCCCAACCTAGGTGTTTCTTAGCCTTATCATAACCACCGATTAACAAATCAACTTCAGCAGGACGGTAAAACTTTTCATCAATTTTTACGTATTTTTTCCAATCTAAATCAGCACGAGCAAAAGCTAACTCAACGAACTCTTTTACTGTGTGAGTTTCATTAGTCGCGATAACATAATCATCTGGTTTATCTTGTTGTAACATTAACCACATTGCTTCGACGTAATCGCCGGCAAAACCCCAGTCGCGTTTTGCATCTAGGTTACCTAAACGAAGTTCAGTCGCCATCCCGTGCTTAATCATAGCTACGTGATATGTGATTTTTCTTGTAACGAATTCTAATCCACGACGTGGAGATTCGTGATTAAACAAAATACCGCTAGATGCATGCATACCAAAAGATTCACGATAGTTCACTGTAATCCAGTGACCGTATAGTTTTGCTACGCCGTAAGGTGAACGTGGATAGAATGGTGTATCTTCTGTTTGCGGAACAGCCTGTACTTTACCATACATTTCACTTGAGCTCGCTTGGTAGAAACGTGCTTTAGGTTTTACTTTTTTTACCGCTTCTAATACGCGTGTTACGCCAGTCGCTGTAAATTCAGAAGTTAGAACTGGTTGATTCCAAGAAGTTTGCACAAAGCTTTGTGCTGCTAAATTGTAGACCTCATCTGGATTAGCTTGCTCTACTGCTTCTTGTAGAGATGTTTGATCTAACAAGTCACCAGGCAGCAATTCAACTTGAGTAAGAATATTCTCGATACGTGAAGTAACATTTGTACTTGAACGACGAGTTAATCCGTAAACTTTATAACCTTTTTGTAATAGCAATTCCGCTAAATACGATCCATCTTGACCGGTAATTCCGGTAATCAAAGCTCTTTTCATAAAACCCCTTAAGTGTTCAGAAAGTATGAATTATTGCCCGACTTTGCAAGAGTTATTTTTGACTCTTTTGATCAATACCACACAGTTTAACAGCGCTTGAACTTAGCTACGGAACACTGTAATACTGAGTTATGCGCGTTAACCGAGTAATAGACATGTTCTGCCCATATCACAAATTCTTAGTTTTCAACCTCGTTCGGCGGAATTTGAAACTAAAATATCGAAAATCCTTTTTAGGGATCTTTTGGACGCTTCTGGCGCCCCTAATAACCGCCCTTATATACTACGTTGTTTTCCAATTTATCATGAAGGTACAAGTACCTAACTACATTTTGTTTTTGCTATTAGGTTTAATGCCTTGGGGTTTCTTTGTCGGATGCCTAAATTCTGGACTGGAATCACTAGTAGCCAATGCTAGTCTTTTGAACAAAATCCCGCTACCGCTGCACGCTATTGCGTTCTCTGACTGCATTACGGCGTTCATTAACTTTGCCTTCTCGATTCCTGTTATTTTGGGTGTGGCGATTGCGACACAAGCGCCTATAGGACTAAGCATGTTAGCTTTCCCTTATTTTCTATTTTTGCTTTTCATTCAGGGATACTCTCTTGCCATAATTTTAGGTCTATATTTCGTATCATTTCGCGATTTAAGGCATGCCCTTCAGATTCTACTACAAATCTGGTTCTACCTTACTCCCATTATCTACGAATCAAAAATGGTCCCTGCAAATTTGAATTTCCTGGTGGTGCTAAATCCTCTATCCGCGATTTTTTCAGGAATTCACGATATATTTATTTATGGCCAGGCTCCGAGTTCGTTTCAGTATCTGCACTCGTTGATTTGGACACTGATTATTTTTTTCTCCTCTTATTTCGTTCTAAAATATAAACAAGATACAGTTATCGAGTCATTATGAGCCAACCTGCCATTCAATTAATCAATGTTTCGAAGTCGTTTAAGTATTGGGAGAATAAACCCAATTCGATTAAAACTATTTTAAATAAACTGAGCAAACTGCAATTTGAAAAATCTAAATATCGCCAAATCGACGTTCTCGAAGGCGTGAATCTGACAATCAATCCTGGTGAGTTTGTAGGCATCATGGGGCGCAATGGCGTCGGTAAAAGCACGCTGCTCAAAATCATTACGGGTATTTATTCACCCACTAGTGGCGAAGTAAAAATTAACGGAAAAATCGCTCCCTTGTTGGAACTTGGTGCGGGATTTTCTGAAGAATTATCTGGTTACGAAAATGTATTTTTGAATGCCGCAATTTTGGGTTTCAGCCGAAAAAAAATGATGGACGACGTAGATAGAATCATCGAGTTTTCTGAGCTTGGCGAGAAAATCCACATGCCCGTACGTAACTATTCTTCTGGAATGCTAGTACGCTTAGGTTTTGCAATTGCTGCCCATTTAGATGCGTCTATCTTGTTATTTGATGAAATCCTAGCTGTCGGCGATATGGGCTTCCAAAGAAAATGCTTAGCCAAAATTGATGAATTATACCACGCGGGTAAATCCATCATCCTTGTCACCCATTCTCCTGAACAGGTAGAAAGATTTTGCAAACGTTGTATTGTTTTTGAAAATAAAAAAGTAATTTTTGACGGCCCTGCAAGAGAAGGCACACAAGTCTACTTAAACGAATTTAAATAATAAATACTTTTCGGCAAGGCCACCGCCTTAGCCTCTAGCAATTCAGCTTTCATCCCAGAAAAAAGAATTTTAAGTTCAGTTTCTGGATTTTCCAATTCCAATAATGCTCTGTTGTCGACAGTGATATTCAACTCGCCACCCGCTTGCAAGTCGGTCACAACAAAACTAGTCGGAAACTCACTGCCGTTAATGAATACCTTTTCCAAGCGCGAGTTTTCCACTACCTTGAATTTAAAAACCAACAAACTAAAAAGACGAACATCTTTGCCCGAGACCGGAACTTTATCAAAAACAATTTCTAAATCTGAACCAATTTTCTCAATAGTATGTTTTATTTTCGCTGCAGAACTATCCCATTCCAGTCCCGGGAAATCAGATCTTAAAGTGTATTTTCTATGTTGTTCGATAAAATTTGCGCATTCGGATTTAATCGCACTATAAACACTAGTGTATGTGTCAGAGCTAAAAACACTACTGCGATTGTTTGACAAGGAAATATAGCTAATCTTTAAATCAAACCAACTTGGTTCGTACGACAACCAATAATTTCCCGGATTAGATCTAAACATAGGAGCCATTATAAACTCGGAAGCGAAGTACCAACCCTTAGCAGTTAAATTTACGCGATCCAAACATTTCGCTTCCTCGTAATGTTTGCTCACATCACTGCTAAGTATTCTAATAAAATGATCTCTAAATTGCCCTGTGATACCATACATGCCTAAAAATAAAGGTAAAACGACAAAACAAATAACTAGTTTTATATAACGACGTGTGCATTTAGTGTATTCTCTGAATCCCAATCCCCACAAAAATAAAGCACCTGCTAAGCCCGAGATACGATACCAATCGTTTGCAATCGCAAAATCAACATAACCTTGAGGAGTTTTGTGCCCAACCGGTCCAATACCACGACCCAAAAATACAACCGCAAAACTTATAAACAAAAAACAAAATGTCATGAGATGGTTTTTAATGATGCGCTCGTTTTTTCTGTTAGCAAAAATAAAAACGCACGCAAAAATAATCCCACGTAGAAGCGGTTCTATAAAATAAGTATTTCCGTATATTTTTCCAAAAATACCCCTAACTATGATTCCATCAAAAATAGCAACAACCGGCCACAGTAGTGGTCGTAGTATATTGGGCTCATGACCGTGACGTGTGCCATTGGCCACCCAAAGTAGGTTTGTAACAACGTCTTCTGTGTATACGGAAAATACTACCTTCCGGATAAAGTAAAATATTAACAACGTTAAAACGCCTGGAACAATAACTGGCCAGTGAGAATGACGAATAATTTTCGTTTTTTGTTTCCAATCAAAATCACGCAACACAAACCAACCAACAGAAAAAATAGGAAATACTAAACCCGTTGTCCACGTAAGATGGCTCAGGGTAAACAGACCAACCATCCAAAAAAGTGACTTGTTTCGATTTTGCTCATTGATTCGACTTTGAACCCATAAACCTAAAAGCCCAAAGATAGCACTAAATGTTATCGCATCCGTACTTATCCAAAACAATATGGACGAATACCCAGGAAATGTCAGAAAAGCCAAAGAGGTTAAGAATGCAATGCCTTTAGCTTTTTTATATAAAATACGGAATAAAATTTCTGCAAGTGCCGCCATCCCCAAGACGCCAAAATAAGGAAGCACACTCATGTAGTTCAGACCGCCGAAGATATTGATCAGAGACCATTGAATAAGGCGCCAAATCGGTGTCACGTGATCTACAAACGGAATCCAAAGCCCATCCCAATTAAGTCGTGTAATCGCTAAAGTGTGGTACCAATCATCTTGAAAAAGATAAGATTGAGTTAATCGAATTCCGTAAAGAATAGAGGGAAACAAAACAAACATCGAGACTCGATGCAAAGTTTTTAGCCGATTCAAATAACCTATTACAAAGACTATAAACCAAAACCCAAGCCAAATCTGATGGCTTACAATCAAATTGCTATTAACGACTTTATCGCCATCCTTAAGCGGGGCCACCGAAGTAAAGTCTTTGTATGTTAGTAGGAAATAGAGGCAACAAAAGGCGAAAAACAATCCACGTTTATGCTTTAGAAGTTTAAGATATACAGTTTTAAACGTGGACGATTTCACAGACTAAATCACGCTTGAATGATGAGATTCGAATTCTTTGATCCGTTCGATTGAATAAAAAGAATGGTAACTTTGTGCAGGTATTTTCTGCATTTGAATTTTCTTACCTTCCAGAATCAATTCGTTAAAAACTTGGGAGTTATAATAAAATCCATTTACGTTAGAATCTTTTAAAATCATTTTCATCGCCGCACGCGCAAAGTCTTCACCATGTTTAAAATAATACGTTCCGGCAATCGCATTTCGACTGATTGGCATTTTCTCAGCCGTTTGATTAACAAAACCATCTGAATTAGTTTTCGCAAAAGACCATTGAGGATGAACCGAATCAAAACAAATTAATCCACCGTCAGCATTACTTTCCATAAGTGGCTTAAATAACTCCTCAACGGAGATATCGAAGTAATGGTCAAAATTAGAAATGATAAGCGGATCTTTAGTGTTAAAATGCTCGATTGCCAGCAGACAACTACAAGCGGCACCTGATGACGGCCCTGATTGAACTACCACTTCACTTTCCGGAGCCAACAATTTCAAAGTTTTATCCAAATGATATTTATCGCAGTCTTGTTGATTTACGATAAACAAAAACTTCTTCTCTCCTTTTAACTGGCTAAAAAAGTGGATTGGATAGCGAACCATCGGGTGCGTTTTGATTTCAAATAATGGTTTTGGAAACAAAGTATCTGAGAAAAACTTAGACTCACCGGCCATAGGAATTAATATATTAAGCATGTTTTACGTTTCCTTTTTCCACTTGGCTAATAAAACCAAAAACACTTTCGTAGCTTACGTCTTTTGTTGTTTCTACACGAAGTACATTGCCGCCAGCAGCATAAGCCGCTTTTAATCCGTTTTGGTTATCTTCAACGATCACACATTCTTTTGGATTTAAACTGAATTTCTGAATGGCCTTGGTATAAATTTCAGGATCTGGTTTCGGCTTAGCCACATCTTGATTAGATAAAACGGCATCTAAGAACGGAGCTAAACCGGCTTTTTCCATCATCAAATCGATAGTGTCGCGTATAGAGTTCGAGCAAACAGCAATCTTATAACCAGATTGCTTAAGCTGTGAAAGCAAATACTGGTGTTGAAATATCGGCTTACACTTAGAAAAAATAATTTCCATTGTGTATTGCTGCTTAAGTTCGTTGATAAATTTATGTAGTGCGCGCGGAAGTCCGCGTTCCAATGAAAGCATTTCTAATTTTGTTTTTGTCGGAAGACCATCGTAGGTAATTAAGTGATCATAACGACTGATCGTAAAACCAAAATGCCCTAATGCTTTATTTAGGGCCTCGTAATGCCAATCTTTCGCTTCGATTAACACTCCGTCCATATCGAAAAGTACTGCCTTTACCTTATCCATATATTGCTTCCTTCGCTTGATCTGGAAAATCAGTGCATAAACTAACTTTTGAATTATCTTTAAAAAGTCTTAAAAAATCCCAACATTTTTTATGCTCGCGTTTATGTAGTTCCGATGAAACGACACACACTTTTTTTCCGGCCTTTAAATGTTCAGATATTGTGGATTCTTGAAACCACATTTCTTTGAATTGATCCAACCAAATACCTGCTGCTCTGTCGTACAAATTGGGACTTTCTTCATATTCACTATGTCTTGAAAAATAGACCAATTCGTTGTTTCGATACCTCAATAACTCTGGCACCGAGGCATCAAAAACAAAGTAGTTTTTGATTTGAAATCTATGGAGGAGTTCTTTTACCTTATCACTAATGCCATCCGTCTTAACATTCAAAGCCAGAGTAACGTGGCTGTTATAACTTTTATAATTTTTCAAAACATCTTCAAAGTAAATCGGTGTTTGGCCTACATAGGGGTCATGAGAAATGATCACTTTTCCGTTAAAATCGCGAATATCTGTTTCAATCCCGTATTTCTTTTCAAAACACTGAGTAAAAGACACCATTGTGTTTTGCTCATGCTTTTCTTTCCAGAAACCGCGATGCGCTATCATTTCAATCATCTTAAACTCCGGATATAAAACATTTTTCTGATTGTTAAAAAATATATTTTCAAACGTTTACCCGACCAACTACTTATCCCTTCGCGACGAGCGTGGAATGACACTGGTATTTCGATGATCGACCAATCATTTCTGCGAGCGGTATAGATCAACTGCGAATCCCAAACAAATGTAATTTGTTTTTCACCCTTTACTAGGGCTACGAGTTTTCTAGAAAACATTTTCGGAAGTGCATTTACATCCGAAGTTTTTAAATTCAAAATTAAATTACTCAAAAATGTATAAACGTAACTAACAAACTTAGTACTCCATTTGTCCATTCTCTGAATCCGGTTACCTTTAACCATAAAATTACTACTAGGGATGAGTTTAGATTGTTTTTGATATTCATCCCAAATTCTAGAAAGATCTTCGATAGAAACTTGCAAATCTCCTGGAATAAAACTTACAACATCGTTTTTTGCTATCCCAATGCCATACTGAATTCCACCGCCGTAATTTAAATTATTTTTTAAATTCACGACCGACATCCAGTTACGCGTTTGAGCTAATTCTTCCAAAATTGTCTGGCTGTTATCATGAGAACCATTGTTTATTAAAACAACCTCACTCATTCCTTGGTCTACCAAACGACTTTTATCGATCTCGTCGATTAAAAAACGAATGTTCTTTTCCTCGTTATAAAGGGGAATCACCAAACTAAAATTCATTCTATATTCTCTGAGAAATTGGGTGGGCTAAAAACTTTTCAAGGTCGGACGGGATACCTAAGCCATACATTCCGTCAAATTCTGATCCTACATTAAAATACCCCAGCTTTTTCCCATCTTTAACCATGTAGTTATAAACAGGAGCTACGTAAAATTCGTTGTTAGTACGATCGTTAAGTTCAATCATTTTTTTTGCGTAACTTACGAAGTCACTACCCTTTTTAAAATTATAGATTCCGACAGTCGCCTCATCGGAGATTACTTTCTTTTCAATGACTTGATTAATGCTCCCGTTGCTATCGAAACCAATGAAAGACCATTTAGGATCATCGGCTTTCATAGTCATAATATAGCCGTCGTATTTTCCATTACGGTTATCCTTCAAATATTCATCTATTTTAAAATCCACATACTGATCAGAATTGGCAATCATAAGCTCATCAGAATTGTTAATAAACTTTTCTGCTAACATTACTGTGCAAGCAGCACCTTCCGTAACACCGTCCACAGGAACAACTTCATAATTAGAACCCAGCGATTTTAAAAACTGACTCAGATTGTACTCTTGCATATGATCCTTCTGACAAAGGAAAATAAATCTATGCTCTTCACTTGGTTTTAAATTTTCAACCACAACTTGAATCATCGGCTTATTTTTCACATCAATCATTGGCTTCGGTTTTTTATATCCAGCCACCGCGAAACGACTACCTCGACCAGCCATGGGCACTACGATATTAAGCATTTACGCCTCCTCGTTTTATTAGTTCGTTCCAAAGCCATTGCGCACTTTCTTTCCAGGTTGGAACTTTCACATTAGCTTTTTCAACTTGTTTAGAATTAAAATCAAAATTTGATAAGTAGGTTACTAAATCTTCCGGACGTTTTATGTCGAAATACTTAACTAATGTTCCACCCACTTCGCGATGAATAGGCGTATCGCTGACAAAAACAGGTAATCCCCACTGCAGGCCTTCTATAATTGGCAACCCAAACCCTTCAACGATGGAAGGAAACAAAAGTAGTTTTGAATTACGATAGGCATAAGCGACGTCCATATCGGATGCATCATTAAACATAAACATTTTTTTGCCCATCATTGGATGTGATAAGATGCGATTTAAAAGATCATCAACTTTCCAACCAATGCGCCCAATAATACACAAACTACCATCAAATCCATTGGCCCATAGTTTATCAAACGCATTTAACAAATATTCATGATTCTTTCTTGGTTCAACAGTACAAACAATCAAACACATCTTTTCCGTTTTTCGATACGCATTTATTACGGCTACGTCTACTTTAGTTTCATCAACTTCTTTGATTCTAAAGTTGCTACCCAAATGAAAGAAACCAATTTCAGGCATCGCCGAGTGATTTAAAATTCTAGGTGTTAAAAACGCTTTTAAATCATTAGCCACCGTTTCAGATATACATACAAATTTGTCGACATGTTTTACTGCTTTATCAAAATATTTTTTAAATACATCAACAAGGAAATCATCGCAAAACTGAGGATGCGTGATTGGGATTAGGTCATAAACAACGTTACAGACTTTTCCCTTGCTATCTTTGAATCGTTCGATCTCTGGCCAAAATTTCACATACCAAGACGAATCTAGAAGTAATAGAATATCGCTTTCTTTAAACTCTAGCTTTGGTCTAGTTAAAATATTCACCTTTTCTATTTTAAGAGCTTTGCGAACGCGCCAAACTACATTCAAAGTCGGATTAAACATATATTTTCCAACCACATGAGCTAAGGTGCGAGGGTTGTATCTTGGCCCCGTTACGAAAAATTTCAGTTTTCCTTCCGGAAGAAAAAAACCAACAAAGTGCCTAGTTTTTAAAAACACGATTTTCCCAGCGTAAAGTATGTTTTCTTGTAATGTAGAAGGACGCGCCGGTTGACTTGGAATAAATGCTTGCTCTACAAACCGACCTCTCTCAAAAACTATCGTTTTAATTTCGTATTGAGTCGGGTCCACAATTTGGGGCAAGTAGTGAATAACTTCTTTAACGACACGTTGAATCCCAGTGTTAAGACCACTGATCATTGTGTGAGTGCATTCGACATAAAGTATCGGCTTTTTAACTGTGACGTCTGACATAGTATCTCGCTTAAAGTATGAATTTAACTATTTAATTTCTCGAAGAAAATATCGGCTGATTCGTCCCATGTCATCCACTTTTTAGGCTTCGGTGGAACATCTTTTTTGTTATTGGAAATCAGATCAACCAGTGGCTTTTTATCCTCTAACGAGAAATATTCAGGATATTCTGCACCGACTTCTCTAAAAACAGGGATTTCGCTGCAGAAAACCCTTAATCCACTAGCCATAGCCTCAACTATAGGCAAACCAAAGCCTTCTACATAAGAAGCAAATATCAAACCTTGTGCATTTTTATAGGCGAACAAAAGTTCTTCATCTGACGCATCGGCAAAGAAAAACAGCTTTTTATTCAGCTCAGGGTGGTGTTGCATTCTAGCAATAACATGGTCACACTTCCAACCGATACGGCCTATTATTACCAGTTTATCTTGCCTTCCCTGTCGCCAAACTCGATCAAAAACATCTAAAATAAACGCGTGATTTTTCCGCGGCTCAATTGTACCTACAACCAGCCAAATTGGGGCCCCTTCAAAAATGGTTTCGAATCCCTCGCGTTTTGGCATGACTCCGTTTTTTTTGGGTGGACGAAAATCAGAGCCTAAAAGGAAGTAATCGACGTTGAAGTTTCCGTGTGGCAGTACTCTATCTAGGTAGTCCCGCAGTTCAGTTGCCACAGAATTTGAAATCCCGATAAAATTTTTCACTCGTAATGCCAGTTCCGGCAAACGTTTCATGAACAAAGGTTGGGTTAGCTCTTCCACAAACTCAGGATGAGTTACCGGTATCAAATCATAAATCAAAGAATAAATCTGTTCTCGAGGAAGCCTGGTGTTGTCAATCGATTTAGCGATATCGTAAGTCCAAAACGCATCGACCAGAATCAATTTGTCATGTTTTTCAAATCTGACTTTTTTATTTCCCGACACTCGAACGGTTCGAAAAACTCGAAGTGTTTTAATCACCCAAAAAAGCTTTTTCAAAAGCCATTCCACAGCGTCAAATGTGCTTACAACCCAGTCAAACAGCATCCCGTCAGAATCAAACAGTTTTAACGTTCCCTGTCTAATTCGGTCAAAAGCTGTCTTTATCCGTTGCCCTATCGATGCAGTTACAGGCTTTGAATCCAACACAAATGCACGGTCGATTTCATAATAATTATTGTTAAAACTAATAACGGACGCGGCTTCTACTTCGTATTTCTCTTTGTACAAATGATCCCGAGAAATAATGTTTCGTACAACACGTTGAATACCCGTGTTCAAACCGCTGTGATAAGTAAATGTGCAATCAAAATAAATTTTCATTTTTTAACTAAACTGATGGAAAGATTTGGATCTAAAGGAACCCGACCGCCGAAATAGAAAATACCTAAAACCGTTTCAAAAATATTTCTAAGTGAATACAATACTCGTTTTACAAATACCGAACGTTTTCCCACCTTCAAACTCCGATAGGAATTGCAGGAATGCACCACTTCAAATCCTGTCGCAATACCTACCTGGCGCATGCGTTCAGGTGTCAGCACAGTTACATGAGTCATATCTGCCCACTGAGTCTGGGTCGCGAACGGACTTAAACCATTTGGGAATCTACACACCACTTTTCCACCCGCTTGAAGTAATGGATAAATCGAACGGAAAAGGTTCAAAATTTCATCCGGATACAAATGTTCCAAAACATCAAGAATAACAATCGTATCAAATTTTTTCACGGATGAAGAAAGCTCAGCAAGGCGCTGCAGCGGCAAATGGTAAACTTCCAAACCTTGTTCTTGAGCCGGTTTTACGAAGGCATCGTTCACCTCCACGCCCACTACTTTTACCCCTTGAGCGTTTGCCCACTTTAAAAAATGCCCACTGCCAAAACCAATCTCCAGCATTGTACCGGTCATTGCAACGTTGTGCTGTCGCATTTCTCCGGCGTAGAGGTCGTGATAGCTCTCGGATAAGGCATGGTCATTCCAGCCTTTAAAAACTCCGTACGAAGCATAAATTTGATCTCGAAAATCCATTTTTACCACCCGCATCAGGTATATTAGCCTACTGTCTTTATGCCAAGAGTTTTGTTACTTTTTTTCAGTGCGAAAAGACTCTGCTAAAAACTCTTTATTCTCCTTGTTGTCGCTGCTGTTTCCAGTCGCATTGGGTTTGGTATTTATCCCTCACTTTATCCACGATTTTGGAAAGGAACGCTTTTCCTTTTTATCTTTGGTTTGGGCGTTGTTTGGCTATTTTAGCTTTCTTGATCTAGGGATCGGACGAACATTGACCAAAATCATCGCCTACGAAAGAGCGAAAACACAAACCGAACCTTCCTTCTCATTTATCGTATCGGCTCAGTACATAATTTTCTTTTTCAGTTTCTTGTTCAGTATTTTAGTTTTCTTTTCAGCGCCCGCTATTGTTTACGAATTCTTAAAGATCAGTCCCGAACACCGCATCGAGTTTATTAATTCTATACATATCGTAGCTTTTGGAATTCCACTAGTAACAATGACATCGCTGAATCGATCTATTTTAGAAGGTTTCAACGATTTTACATCGGCTAATATTTTGCAAACCTTAGCGGGTATTTTTCTTTTCATCATGCCGTTTGCGGCATGGAAAATAGAACCTTCGATGACATCTGTCTGCAACGCTATTGTTTTCAGCCGCCTGATTGTCTACAGCTTAAGCCACTATTTTTATAAAAGGAAGCTCCCCAAACTGGAATGGAATCCCACTTCAACATATGAGCATTTTAAGATGCTTATGTCCCATGGCGTATGGATTACGATTTCCAATGTCCTATCTCCGATCATGTCTAGTTTTGACAAAATTCTTCTCGGTAGCTTTACGGCACTTAGTAACGTAGCTTTCTATACAACCCCAATGGAAATGGCTTCTCGTCTATGGGCGATACCAAGCGCTGTGACTCGTATATTTTTTCCTCAGTTTGCCGCCGCCGAAAAAGACGAACATATTCAGCAACACTTCCGTCACGCCGGGCAAATTATGGGACTTTTTATATGGCCCGTCTGCTTAATCGCCTTTGTTTTTGCTCGTGAATTAATTTCGTTATGGATCAGCCCCGAATTTTCTGAACAATCCTACCCTTTAGCGCAATGGATGCTCATTGGCATTTTGTTTAATGCGTTTAACTGGATACCATTCGGATGGCTGCAGGCGACTAAACACGTTCATTGGACCGTGTACACCGTAATCTTAGAAGTGCCACTGTTTCTAATTGCATTTTATTTTTTCACGGAACGTTTCGGATTAATAGGATCTGCGGCTGTTTGGACTGGTCGATTGATTTTTGACTATTTTCTGACGTACATTGTTTGCTCATTCTTCCGCCCAGCATTAATCAAAGAATTTAGATTTTCATTTTCATACTTAGCCACAGGAACTACGGCAATAGTCACTTTGGCACTAGTTCCTGATTTGAATATTAGAATTTTAACTTCCCTAGTTTATTTAGTTGGCTTTATCCTACTTAACCGCAAGCTGATCAAAGAAATGCTAATTCGTTAGCAAACATTAACGAGTTTCGATCAAACGAACTATGAATTCTTTTGCTGCCGACGCCATCTGATCGACTTTTTTTTGAGTACTTGACTCTAGGTAGCAACGAAATTCTGGAGCATTTCCCGATGGTCTAAAATGTACGACTTCGTCATCGGTTGTAGTAATGCGCACTCCGTCCAGCATATTCACTCCCGCAACAAGCGCTGCGCCGCCTAGGATTTCTTGTATAACGGTTTTATTGTTGTCTTGAACTTTCTCTAGAATTCTAGCGCTCACTTCCAGTGGGCAATTCTTAACAAGTACACTAGCCGTGTATTTTTGCGGTAATTGATTAATCAACTCAGAAGGAGTCATTTTTTCTTTTGCGGCCAACGCTAACAATGCAACGATCGGTAGCACCGAATCGCGCGTCGGTAATGATTTTAGAACTGAATCTTTTTTAGAAATATTTGATTTTAAAATATAACCACCGTTAGCTTCAAAGCCTGCCACTTGATCATATTTTTTCGCGAGTTCATCAAGTGCCGCAACGACAAATGGGGAACCGATTTTTGTAAAAACCGTTTGCTTCAGTTGTTTCAATTCAGAAACTCCAGAATTACAGCTGATCGGCAGCGCTACGGCTTGAATCGATAAATACAAACTAGTGATCATACCCAATTTATCACCCTGAATGATCTGCCCCTGATTATCTACAACCAAAGGACGATCGCCATCGCCATCAGTGCTTACCAAAGCATCGGCTTTGTGTTCATCCATCCATTTCTGAAATTGAGCCAAAGAATCTACCGCTTCCGTATCCACTGGAATAAACACATCGCTGCGGCCCAAACGTTTTACAGTCGCGCCTAGTTTTTCCAAAATTGCCGGCGCCAAATCACGCGCCACGGACGAATGCTCATAAAACAAAACTTTGTAGGAACTTAAATTAATATCTTTGAAAAAATCGACATAGCGCTTAATGAAAAGTTCCTGACACTCCACAGTGACATCAATAGTAGTCGGAGTAGTTTTCGCTTTAAAATTGCCTATAGAATCGAACAATTCAGTTTTGTAGTTTTCTTCTTTTAATTTCAGGTACTGATTGAAAATCGCCAAATCATCGTGTTTCAATGTTTCACCAGATTCTAAGTAAAACTTAACACCATTCCGATCTGCAGGAATATGACTGCCCGTGACCATCACAGCCAATGATGTTTTTTCTTGAGAATAAAAAGCCAAACTTGGTGTTGGCACATCACCACAGCTTAATATAGTTTTGGAATGATCAGCAATCGCATGATGAACAGCCTCTAGCATTTTGGGACTGCTGTCGCGTAAATCACGTCCGGTCGAAACAGATTTGGAAATTTTTAGTGTATCAGCGTATTTTAAAAACGCAGAAACCAACAAGTACACTTGCTGATCTGTAAATTCTGTAACTAAACCTCTAACACCACTGGTACCGAAACTTAAAGCCATTTTTTAATCTCTTTGTTAAATTTCCAATCTGGCCATTTAAGTATTTTATTCTTCGCTAGGCAATAATTTATTTGATTTTTGCCCTATCCGATATCAAGGTAGTCCCTATGAAAACATTAAAGTTCTACTTCTGGATCTCAATGGCGTCGTTAGCACCATTTTTTGTTTTCTTTTTCTTTACGACTCCCCTAGCTGACGACATTTTCTACCATAACTATGCCCAAGACAAAACAACTTGGGAGTTTTTAGTTCATCACTACAACACGTGGACAGGGCGGTATTTTTCAAATTTAATGATGGCGGTTAATCCGTTTACCTTAACCAGCAACACGGCCGTATATCCGTGGATGATGATCGCCCTATTCTTTGTTTTCATCTTGAGCCTATTTTTCCTAGTGCGCACACTCATTAAAATAGGGGGGCGATCACCGAAAAATGTGTCCTACTCTGCACTGGCATTTCCCGTGACTATTATTTTAATTGCACTTTTTTTCCACAAAATGCCTCGAGTGACCGACACGTTTTATTGGTTTTCGGGTACGTCGTCGCATCTATTGCCAATCTGTTTGCTTTTTGTCTCTATAGGTCTGTACCTAAGAGGCCTACATTTGCCAAACGGTTCCATGCGCCCACTTTCTGTGGTATTTGTAACATTGGCTAGTTTTATAGTCTCGGGTTCAAACGAAACTCTGGCCGTGCAGTGGATATTCACACTTTTCTTCACGTTCGTCTACCAGAGACTGATTTTTAATCGCTGTGAACGTGGTCTCATTATACCATTTCTGGCGGCGCTGATTGGTTTTACGATTCTATATTTTGCACCCGGAAATGCCATTCGCGGTAAAGAGCTGCATGGGGGACATGATATTTTGCTACTTTTAGCTAAGCCCTGGGGATTGATCATTGAAACAACAGTTCGCTATATTAGTTTGGCCGGCCTAATCGCACTGGTTGCAGTGTTTCCGACTTTAAAAGAGTTCCATCAAAACATATCAGAAAAAATGAAGACAAAACAAAGTCAACTCATGCTCGTTGGATTCGGCCTTACTATTTTCGCTCTGACATTTGTTCCTTCGGTTTGGACAATGGGGGGATTGCCTCCTCGTCGAGTGCTTAACAACACTTATTTATTTTTTCTGCTCTACGGAACGTTCTTGATTGTTTTGTTTGCAAACAAACTCGGCTTTTTACAGCGATGGTCAGACCGACCGTCGGGAAAAAAGGTAAATTTTGTTTTTGCGATATCACTGCTGATTTTATTTAATAATTTTTATGCATGGAAAGACTTAGTTAACTTGCCAAAGTATTTAGACTCAGAAAAAAAACGACAGGTTATAGTGTCTTCCGGCCAAGGAAAAGACGTGATACTTACCCCACTGGCCTACTTCCCCACAACGTTTTACTACGAGGACGTTCGGACTAATGCCGAGGACTACCGCAACATTGTCTTCGCAAAATTTTACAATCTAAAAAGCGTAGCACTGTCTCAAGACTACGAAGGCGACAATTAGAATCAAGATGCTGATACCTTAAAGTGATCTGCTCGCCATGTTAAAGCATCGTCAAAACCGTACCGTTACTTGAGTTTACCTGACTTCCATTGTAGAACATTGCTATATTTTGCGACACTTATTTTTATTTGATTATCATACGTATTAGCTGATACTTTCGACATAACTCATGAGTCAATTATTACTAATTATTCCTTGTTACAATGAAGCCGATCGCATCAATTTAGAAGCATTCAAGACATACTTTGATCGTCTGGACACTAAAAATATCGACTTCCTATTCGCCAATGATGGCTCTAAAGACAACACCTCAGAATTAATTCGTAGTTATATATCTAAAAACGGGATGCAGGCGAATTGGTTTGTTTTCGACAACCCAAACAATACGGGTAAAGCCGGCGTTATATACAATGCCTATCACTGGTCTAAAAAGTATATCCCGTCAAAGACTAGTGCCAAAAATACTGTGACTGTGGATTTCCAAAAAAAAATGGCCATCGGAATTGAAGGCAATGTCGTACCGACATTGTACGATTGGTACGGCTACTGGGATGCGGATCTAGCGACACCGCTGTTTGAAATCCAAAACATGATACAATTCCGTGAACTATTCTACCCGCGAAAAGAAGTTATTTTTGGTAGCCGCATCTTACGCTTGGGAAGTCAGATCGTTCGCAAACCATTACGTCATTATTTAGGCCGCCTATTCGCTACTGTAGCAGATCTATTGCTAAATATTGGCAGTTACGACAGCCAATGCGGCGCCAAAATCATGAGTCGTTATATGGCTGAAAAAGCATTTGCCGAACCATTTATCAGTGGCTGGATTTTTGACATCGAAATCATGCTTCGTGTGGGCGAAAATAATATTACCGAATACCCACTCGTTGAATGGGTCGATGCACCTGGATCAAAAGTTAAAATATTTAAAGAGGCGTTTCGAATACTTAAAGAACTTTTCGCAATCAAAGCGAAATATAAGCGCTAGCTATTTCATAACTATCGATTTACCAATCGGCGCTAGCGAAATACCAGCAAGTTTGAAATGCTGAACAGCAAAGGGAATACCGATAATGGTGATCCCTAGCAAAATCCCCCAGAAAATATGAATCAAAGCCAACCACCATCCACAAAAAACAAACCACAGTATATTGCCGATCATTCCCAGACCGCCCGTTCCAATGTCAGAACCACTTAGCTTTTTTCGATTCACGACTTCGGATCCAAATGGCCAGAAGTTCAGCAGCCCAATATTAAAAGCAGCACGAGCCCAAGGAATCCCAACAATTGAAATCAGCATAAAGAACGCCGAAGTGAACCACGACAGTGCCGTTGTCCACCCGCCGAAGAATAACCATAGCAAATTCATAATTATAGAAGTTGGACTCATAAAATGTTTCCCTTAACGCGCTGGGTTTCAAAAAGCCACGACGTGGCTCTTTTTTTTAAATGCTGAAACCGGCGGCTTCGGAATCGGCTTTGAATGTTTTGATTGTATCTAGGCTTAAATCCCACGGGCTTTTGTTGAAGCCATTTATTTTTTTGATGATGTCCGGTGGTGCCGTGATGATGTGGCAACCCGCTTGTTCAGCCTCTACGATGTTAAAAACTTCGCGAGTCGATGCCCATAGAAGTTCGATATGGTCGCCGTGCGTACGGCAGAAATCAGATGAAGCGCTCATCAACGGATTTGGGTTACGGCCGCTATCAGCGATACGTCCCGCAAACACAGAAACAATTGAAGGCGCACCATGCTTAACCGCCATCACCGTTTCTTGAATCTGGTCCCATGTAAATAGTGCTGTTACGTTTAGTTTAATCCCCTGGGCTGACAATTCTTTGATTAAAGGAATTGAACTTTCTCCCTTAGAATTCATGATGGGAATTTTTACGTAAACATTCTCGGCCCACTTGTAGATGATCTGAGCTTGGCGGTGCATTTCTTTGAAATCATCAGCAAACACTTCAAAGCTGATGGGTTTGTCTTTTATATGAGTCAGGATATCTTTGCAAAACTCTGTGTAGTTCGTAATGCCAGCTTTTTTCATCAGCGACGGATTTGTTGTCAAACCTTGAACATAAGGATTAGCAGCCATTTCCAGCATTGATTTTTTATCTGCCCCATCTGTGTAGATTTTGATTTTATTTTGGAACGGAGATTTCAATTTCATAAATGCCTCTTTCAATTTTTAAATAATTACTGAGTTAAAATTTTCTTAGTGATAATTTTGCCAAGCTCGACACCTGGCTGGTTGAACGCATTGATTTTCATGAATTCACCCATCATACCCACGATCAATTGATATGTCATAAAATACTGCCCCAATGCAAACTCGTCCATTTTATCAAACTTGATTTCACAAACTGGATGTTTGCTTTCTTTTTGACTCTCCGTCATTGCTTGCGCTTCAGTTTTTAGCAAATGGCTTAACGGCCGGTTTTTCAATACACTTGTTTCTGGGAATTGAGTTACTTTTAGTTGGTAGTCGTTCTCTTCACTCGATTTAAAACGATGTACGACAACCGTTTTGCCTAATTGAGTTTCCATCATCTGTTGCAAAATCGAATGCTGATCATTAGCCCCCAAACTAATAATAGGGGCCGTCGCCACATATAAGGGTGACTCTTTTTTAGCTAATGATTCCGCCCACAATTGTTCTAACCATTTACCTAACTGAAATGTAGAATCGGAATAGTACCAGAAATACGACAAAACGTCTTTACGTTTAAAACTCTCCATAAAAAACTGAGTCATTGGAAACAATGTTCGCTCTTTATATTCCGTTTTCAACGCTGATTCAGCACCATGGCGGAATTCAGCTAAGTTGAGCTTACAAAGTTTAATAACCAACTGACCAATGGAACTAAGCACGGAGAAGCGACCACCCACATTCAATGGAATCTCTAGTATAGGAGCCCCATTTGTTTTTGCCCAGTCATACAAACTGCTTGCTTTAAGTTCTGTGATTACTACTGTTTGGTTTTTTAACTGTAAATTTTCAGCAGCTAATTCCTGCGCAAAGAAATCCATCGTTGCCAGTGTTTCAATGGTCGTTCCACTTTTAGATACGAACACGAAACCAACATCTTTAAATGAAGAAAATCGTTTCTTAGTTGCCAACAAAGTTTGAATATCAGGATTTTCTAGGACTTGAATATGATTGACTTTCAATGCCTCGACCATTGCTTTTGGACCTAAGCTGGATCCACCGATACCAACCCAAACAAAATGTTTGAATTTATTGGCAAAAGTTTCACCGACTTGTTCGGTCTGACTCCAAAGATGATTCATCTCTGTCAATTTGTAAAAACCGATCTCTTTGCGTTCCATCAATTTTTCTAGGCATTGATGAGGTGTGAGTTGACCATTCGCTGCGGTCGCCGGCTGACTTGAAACATAACTGATTTGCATAGAAATTAACCTCGATATTCCTGAAGAAATTAGCCCAGGAAACGGAATAAATCTACAGGTTTCCCGCCCAATGCGGGTTAGCAAAAAGTTACAGTTTAAAAAAATAAATCTGGCATAGGCTGTATTTCTTCTCGAGTGAACAGTTGAAAAGTAACGTGGCAGACGTCCAAATTAACGTCGCCTTATTTTGAGATTTCCTTCACGAATCCGTTTATCTTCCCCTAGCCTGTCCGATAAACTGTAAGGACTCGGGGGAGTAATGAAGCTGTTAGTAACTGTAATATTCTTATCTTTTCAAATTTCACTGGTGGCCCTAGCCCAGCAAACAATGGAAGTAACAGAGGCCTTAAAATCGCACCTAATCCTAGCCAAAAAAATCTACGAGCGCACAACAGGGGTAAAAATCTCGTTAAAAGATCCTGTCGTTGAACAAATGGCGAAAGAAATAAAAAACAATAACTTCGTGGGTGCCGCTAAAATAGCCACTCAAAGTCCGGCCTTTACTAATGTTAGAGCTCGCAATTTTGCACTTCGCCTTTCTAATAAATCTAACTCGGTCGGCGTTGATCTAAATGATATGGCTACCATGATTATCGGTATCATACGCGATGACGAAGACTTTAGAGAAATTATGACATCTAAAAATCACTACCAGATCAAAAACATCACTTACTACAAAAACTATCTAGAATTCAATGCTAGAAACCCAGCCACGGAGGCCGAAGACAAAATCTTGGATTTGCACGAAAACATCGAAAAAATCAGCAAGCCTCCTTATGTTATGACTACAATCAATGCAGGGAAAGTGGCAGCCATTAATGCGGAATCCATCACACAAATCGAGAAAAACATCAAAATCTCTGAACAAGGTATTGAACTAAAAGAAAATCCAGATCCAGCCGGTGTTTTAACTACAAATTATTTTGCGCAATCTCAGTTTTCTGGCGGCACCAATCGTCGAGGCGTTGAATTTGTAGTTAAAAATTTCTTATGCAGTTCGATGCCCGAAATCGGTAACCCAAATGCTTCAGATGCCTTCGTGGGACGTGACGTTGATCGTTTCGTTGGCGGTAGTAACGCAAATTATGTAAACAATTGTAAAAGCTGCCACACTGTTATGGATGGTCTACGTAGCGCGTTTGCTAAAGTGGACTACTCCGCTTTTTATCAAGATATGGCAACAGGAAATAACGGTCTTGCATACGGTGGCTTTGCCAATCAGCTGGCCGATGCACGCGCCGTGTGGACTGACGTCGATTTCAATCAATCTCCACTTGAAGCAGAACTCAAATCCAAAGGCGCTAACTCGACCCTAGTCAACAACACGACACAGGCTTACGACCTTGACTACTCATTTCCTTTAAAAAGCACATACTCGGCTGAAACCAGCACAACCTATGCCGAAAAAAAAGAAAAAATGATTTCAACAATGAACACTAACTTGTTGATCAAAAATGCAGCTGGCGTAGCGGCACCCAACACCACCTACTTATCGATGGCGCAAAAGTTTAATCGCGTCCTATTGGGCTTAAGTTTTCGCGATGTAGTTTCTGAACTGGCTGCCCGTGCTAATTTGAAAGAACAAATTCTGGTTAACCCAGCCGCTGCCTACTCCGCTGCGAATACTAAACCAGCATGGTTAGCGGTTAAAAACAATTTACACTATTTCATTTTAACAGCCGATACTTCTATTGGTAGCGCTCGTGACGAAGTTGCCACTGACAAAAAGACAATTCTTTATGATATTTTCGCTAACAAAACTTTGCCAGCAAATATCACTAAATATAATCAAACATGTTTAGATAAATGGGATCAAACAAAAATTGATGCACAGACTACAGAGTCAGCTAAAAATTCAATGAGATTCACCATGTCCCAAGCTTTTTTGATCTGCGATTTGGAATTCAGAAAAAACCTATCGTTTATTTCTGAACAACTTCTACTGAAGTTAAAAACCAACGGGGCTCCGGCGGAACTTCAAACCGGTGCTAATGAACTGCTTCTGATCAACCACGTAAATATGTTTTTTAATGCTGATAGATCACGTCGTGATTATTTCACCCGTTATTTGCAATCGCAAAATCGCATGATTGCATTCGGTGGAACAAATTTCAATGGTGACACAGGCGTAGTTAACAAAATGAACAACGGCAGTTTTACCTACGGCGCCGAGGTTAAAACAGATGACTTCACAAACTTGGCATCGGATTCCTATGGTTGGAGAGGTCCCAATAAAGACGGCGGGTCCGGTATGAATCAATTCGGTCGAATGATTGCTGACTCGCAAGCATTTTCATCATGCATGACAAAGAAGATCTTTCAATCTGTTTGCTACAAAGATTTATCAGCAGACCCAAAGCTTTTGAAAAAATGGACCCAGCAGTTTGAAATCAATTACAAAGTTAAAAATTTAGTCGCAGAAATGGTGGTAAGTAATGATTGTGGTTTGATCAACAAAACGGCAGGTAACTAGTGAAATATTTTAAACTGGTCTTAATTACTTTAGTGATTTCTCTTAATTTTAACAACTGCTCTAATTTTTCAGAGCCTGTGGCCGATCAATTAATGCTTAGTACCCAGTGCGAAGAAAACTGTGATGATCTATCTACATTCAAAGTCGCTAACGACCAAGATGAAAACTTGGACGTACGCCAAGCAGTGGAAAGCTACCTCTCTATTTTGGGAATGAAAGCATCTAATTTAACAGCCACGAACTTAAGTAGTATTAACACCGAGAAAAAACGCCGTAAAGCTTTACTCGCGCAAGACCCTGATTATACGAAAGTCAGCACAATCAATATGCTGTCTCAAACGTCTCTGGCCGGTGAAATATGCCGCGCATTTGTCACAACCGATGGACTAAATTCATCCTTGTTTTCAGGAGTTACGTTTTCGCAAAAGCCAAATCAAATTCCGTTAAATAATTGGATGAATTCAGTTCACAATTTTGCCCTTCAGGCGTGGGGACGCGCTCTAACAACAGCCGAAACCGACGCATTCAAGAACTTTATCCAAGCATCAATGACGGAAGCTTCGCGCTCGCCGAACTCGGACAAAGTAGTGGGAACAAATTCGTTAGAATCACTTAATTTAGGTATTATGATCTGCACCACTGTTTTAGCATCGCCTGAAGCTAGCAGTTTATAGCAAGTAGTTTGTAAGCCGTCATTTCTAGGGGACAAGAGTTGGGGGAAGAATGAAAAAAGAAACGCACAAGTATTTACTGCAAAATGCAGACAATCCTGAAATATTAAAAAAATTCACACGTCGTGAATTGATGGGTGCAGGATTTGCGGGATTGGCCACACGCGTGTGGATGCCCTCAACCGCCAGCTTGATCGCAAATTTATTGGGCACAAGTTCGACGGCGAAAGCTGACACTGTAACCAACTGGATGCCTTTTATCACCATTAACCTATCTGGCGGCGCTGGTATACATGGCAATATAGTTCCACTAAATTCCGCGGGTGCGATGCTACCGACCTACGACTTTTTAGGTTTAGGAAAAAAACCAACTATTGAAAATTACTTGGGTTTAAATTTCATGGATAAATCACGTATGCTTGAAGGATTAAAATCCGTTCTCAGCGCCGATGCGGCGTCTAGAGCCAAGGGATCAATCCTTTGCACATCGACATCTCCTGACACAAATGGGATTCCTCCTTTGCGGTCACAGTTTGATCTTTCAGCTGTGCTAGAGAAAACCGGCAAAAAAGGCGAATTCTTTTCTGATTTACAAATGAATGCGACATCGACGTCGATCCGTTCATTCCACGATCAGGAACCGACCAGCCGTTTAAATGTGGCTAGCGTTGCACAACTGCAGGACTCTCTGTCGTTAACTGCGGTGTATGCGTCCACTGTTAGCGGAACAGATACGACACCGCGTTTTACGCAAAATCAGAAACGAAATGTCGCCTCTGTATTATCGAAAATGACAGAGCTACAGTTGAATTCACGTAACTCAGATAAACTGAATCCAGAGAAAAATAAAATTATTGATGCTAGTAAAAAATTGGAAGATCTAGTCGGCGGAACTGTCAGTGGTAAAACCTTGGTGGATCCCTACCAATCAGCGATGACTAAAAATGTTTACAAGTTAACCGATCCCGCAAGAGACTCCGCCAGCCTTCAAACTACGGCAGCAATCATGTACTGCAATTTGATGGGCTATTCGTCGCACACCTATTTAGCCCTACCCGGATACGACTATCATGATCCTTCCACTCGTACACAATCCAATCAACGTGACTTTGAAGCAGGACAACAAATCGGACGTATTGTCGAGCTTGCACATCAATTACAAAAATCTGTTTTTATCTTTGTAAACACGGACGGATCCTGTGTTTCAATTAGATCGGATGACATCACTTCACAATGGAGCGGTGATACTACAAATTCATTGCAATTAATTATCGCTTACACTCCAGAAGGCGTTGATTTTTCAACGACTAGTAATTTGAAATCACAAATTGGCCACTACACGAACGATCAAGCGACAGATAAAAATACATTGGTCGGCGATCGTACCGACTACGTAGCCGCGGCGGTAACAGCTAACTATTTAAACTTGCATGGTCAAATCAGTCGACTAACTGAAGTCGTACCATCAACAATAACTCAGGAACGAACCGGCGAAGTCGTTCGCCTAAAGGCCAAAGCTTAATATGAAAACGAATCGCAGACTCCTTTTTTCACTTTTCGCACTCGCAATATTGGCCATTGCATTTCAAAATTGTGCTGGTTCCGACTTTTTTGTAGTCGCAATGGACGAACTTGAAAGCAGCTCAGAAGCGCCAACTGCCAAGCTAAATACGTGCGAAAGTATTCTTTATAACGAGTTCTTGAAACCAAATGGTTACTATGCATTTCTTAGCCAGAAATGTGTTACTTGTCATAATGGTTTAGGACAAGGCCCAGGTTTCGCTAGCCTCAATACATCAACAGCTTGGGAAAAATTTTCGGATAAAGAAATTGCCGGAAACCACCGTGTCAGTGACCGCGCCGTTAGCGATCACCAACCCGGCGTTACAGGCACACAAAATCAATCAATTATCGGTCCTTTAAAAGAACAATTCGCAGCAGCCCAAATTAAATACGAAGCGTGTGAAGAAGATCAAGGTGGCGGTGACACGAAAGCCGTATTGAAACCAATTAAAGTCACTCCGTTATCACTCGCCTTTCTTAAAGATACCGGTGAAGATCTCACGGACGCTGAAAAGCAATTCTTAAGAAACGAAGTTCTGAAGTATTATGTTGAAGAAAAACCAGGAACTGGTATTTACATCGAAAATCTTCAGACGCTAGAAAACCTGAATCCTTATGAGCGTCCTATTTTTAATACCGCTACCAATCGTTGGACAAAACAGGCTCTTAAGAAAGTATCGACTTTTGAATTAACAGATGAAGAAGCGGCCAATATTCGCGTAGAGACATACAAACTGGTGGACGCCGCAGGTAACCCCATCATGGATAAAGGTGTCCAAAAGGAAAAAACTTATTTCCTAAATCCATTTCAACGCATCCAACGCAATCAAACAACTAACGCCATTATCGTGGATCCAAAAACGTTTGAACCACTTGTCGAAGAACTAAAACGCGGAGGGCAGTACACATTTGCACTTCGCAATGGGACGTATACACCCGATGTATCCGGCGATGAACCTTACGTGACATTTAAAATTCAGATTTTCCGTTCACAGCGACCAATAACAAAAACGGAACAACGTTTAAGTATAAAAAAACGCGTTGACGCCAACACAGTTCAAACTCTAACGGTAGCGCGCCCTACTGCTTATGCTCAATCACTAGACCCCTATGTTGTTATTAAACGCCCCGTTTTCAATATCGATAGCGGCATGCCCGCCTCACTGTACCCAAAATATGCGTATCAAATCCAAGACCTGGGTATGTATGTTAACGGTGTACTGCAAAACGATCGTACCATTTTCCGAATCATCGATAGTGTCGTTTGTGAAAAAACCGCTATCAACGTCATGGTAAATTCCAATTCAGAAATTTTGCCACTTGATTTCAGCAAATCAAACTCGATACAATTCGAGTTTAAAAATGCGGCGATGGTAGACCGTGCGAATTTTACTTCTAAGCAAATTTCATGCTCTGAAGATGAGCAAATGAATGAAAATGTAGTTTTACCTGACAACGTGACTTACACCGACTTGATGGGCGCTACGGATGTAAACGTCTTCAAAAAAAGCTGCGTCAGTTGCCATAGTTCAGCAAACTTAGCCGGAGGATTTGATATTTCGACTTATGATCGCGCGAAAGAACGCAACAGCAAAATCGTCGAGCGAATGAACAATGCCAACTCACCGATGCCACCAAACGGAATTTTGAGTCCAACATCGCGTAAATTAGTTCAAAAGTGGATAAGTCTGGGAAGCCCGCAATAGTGGGCTTTCGCTGACGTCTATCCAAAACGACCCGTAATATAGTTCTCAGTTCGTTTATCTGAAGGGTTAGTGAAAATCAAATTGCTAGGGCCATACTCAATCAAATCGCCCAAGTACATAAACGCCGTATAATCAGAACAACGAGCCGCTTGGTGCAAATTATGAGTTACTATCAAGATCGTAACGTCTTTCTTTAGCTCTACGATAAGTTCTTCAATGTGGGATGTCGAAATAGGGTCCAAGGCGCTAGTCGGTTCATCCAAAAGTAGAATTTCTGGATCTGTCACCAAAGCGCGAGCGATACACAAACGCTGCTGCTGACCACCGGACAATGAAGTGGCCTGAGCATGCAAGCGGTCTTTTACTTCCGTCCATAAACCCGCTTGCTGCAAGCTGAGTTCAATTTTTTCATCCATGTAGGATTTTTTCTTGATACCACGAACTCGCAATCCATAAGCTACATTTTCATATATTGTTTTTGGAAATGGATTCGGTTTTTGAAAAACCATTCCAATACGCATACGAACTTCCATTGGATCCACATCGCGGCTTAAGATATTTTTAGATTCTGGATAAAGTAGAATCTCACCATCATAAGAAACTTCGTTGTATAAATCATGCATACGATTAAAACAGCGTAGTAATGTTGTTTTGCCACACCCAGAAGGGCCAATCAACGCCGTTACTTTTTTGTCAAATATTGGAAGCGATACATTTTTTAGAACGACTTTATCTTTAGGGTTGTAACTGAAAGACAAATTCTTAACTTGGGAACGTAAAAAATCAGATTGAACTCCCAAATTGAATTTAGTCGTCGATGTTGTTGGAACTTCAAATTGTGGACCCATAATTATCCTTTTACCATTTCATTCTACGACGAAAGCGATAGCGAATATAAATCGCAATTCCATTCATCAACAAAGTCATCACTAACAATACTGTACCTGTCGCAGCGGCGTTAACGTGAAATTCTGTTTGCGGACGCGACACCCAGTTAAACATTTGAATGGGCATGACTGTAAATGCATCATGCAACCACTGAAAGCTTACATAAGGAAATACATTGGATACCGGCGCCGTTGGCAAAAACGCGATAAATGTTAAAGCTCCAATAGTTATCAAAGGCGCGGTTTCACCAATCGCACGGGACAACGAAATAATCACGCCCGTCAAAATACCACCGCTGGAATACGGCAAGACATGATGCTGAATAGTTTGCCAGTGACTGGCACCCAATCCATACGACGCTTCACGAATAGAATTGGGAATCGTACGAATCGCTTCCCGAGTCGTCACAATCACGATGGGTAGCACTAATAGGCCTAACGTCATTCCAGCTGTCAAAATACTTTGGCCAAATTTTAATTTATAAACAAACAGACCAAGCGCCATTAAACCAAACGTGATCGAAGGAACACCAGCTAAATTAATAATATTTAATTCAATGATCTTAGTGAAAAAGTTTTTCGGCGCGTATTCTTCCAAATAAACTCCAGCAGCGACACCGATAGGAATCGCTACAAATGCCGTAGTTACCATAACAGCCAACGATCCCACCCATGCGGATAGAATCCCTGCTTTTTCAGGAAAACGCGACGGGAAGTTGGTAAAAAACTCAGCATTGATGCGAGGAACACCCGTCACTGCTAAATCAATAAACAGAGCTAACAAAGTGCAAATCGCAAATAACAAAGTCAAAAGGCCAACGACAGCGAACATAAAATTCTTCGCACGACGCCATTTCAAATTTCTTGCGATATCCACTTCGCTCATAGGCTCCTTTGTTAATCGAGCCGCTTGGGTATGCACCATTGACTGCTCCACTATTCTTTCTCCTGAATTTGGCTCTTAATCCACATCCCTAGGATATTAAAGATTAAGGTTAGAACTAATAAAGTCAACCCAGCAACGTAGATGGATTGATAGCCAATACTTCCATGAGGCAAATCACCCAAGCTAACTTGTACAATAAATGCCGTAATTGTAGCCGCTGGTTCTGACGGATCTAAAGTCAAATTTGGCTGCATACCTGCGGCGATAGCGACAACCATGGTCTCACCTAACGCCCGCGAAATACCCAAAACATAGGCCGAACTGATACCCGAGAAAGCACTTGGAATCACAACTCGTAACGTTGTTTGGAATTTCGTAGAACCTAACGCTGCGGACGCTTCACGTAAATGGGCTGGTACGGACCGCATGGCATCTTCACTCAGTGAACTCACGTATGGGATAATCATAATTCCCATCACGATACCGGCGCTAAGAACGCTGAAGCCACCTAAGTTAGGCATAATTTTTTGTAACATGGGTGTTACAAACAACAAAGCAAAGTAGCCGTAGACCACGCTTGGAACTGCGGCCAACAATTCTAGGATGGGCTTCAAGGCTTCGCGAGCGCGCGGTTTTAAATATTCACTTAGGTAGGCCGAGACAATCGTGCCTAGCGGAATAGCGACACACACCGCAATAAATGTGGCCATGAAAGTACCTGCCACTAAAGGGCGGATACCAAACTTAGCATCGCTAAACATTGGCGTCCATTCACGACCCGTTAAAAATTCAGTTAACGAAACACTTTCAAAAAATGGCAGAGATTCAGAAACTAAAATATAAACAATTCCCATCGTTACAAAAACAGAACTACACGCAGCTAAAAACAAAACCGATTCAATCAAGCGGTCTTTGATTTTCCTTAAGCGGCGAGTCGGATGACTTGCAGATGTAAATGCCTTTAGTTCTGACATAAATCCCTAATGTTTAGCTTCTTTTTTTAAAAGGTCTTCGATTTTTAATCCCACTTCCGAGTGGCCATCAAACACAGTCCCTAATTTTACTGAATTCAAATTCTTAGTTGCCAGGTCATACGCCGCCGCCGGAAGCGGTATATACTGCACACTCGGCACCAAAGCTGGTGCATTTTTCATGAAGAAACTAGTGTACTCTTTTACTTCTGGTTTGCTCAATGCTTTTTGGCTGACGTAAATAAATAGTGGTCGCGACAGAGGTTGATAAGAGCCATTTTCCACCGTTTGACGAGTCGGCAAAACACTAGGAAGGACTTTACCTTTTTTATCTTTGCCGATGATACCTAGGGCTTTTAATTTATCAGTGTTGCCCATGTAGTATGCCATCGGAATGTAACCAATCGCATTTTTCTCTTGAGATACACCTTGCACCAAGGTGTTATCATCTTCACTTGCTGTGTAATCTCCGCGAGATGCTTTGGCTTTGCCTACAATTGCTTCTGTGAAGTAATCAAATGTTCCTGAATCAGATCCCGCACCGAAAAGTTTGAATGTTTGGTCAGGCCATTTTGGATTGACTTGATTCCATTTAGTTACTTTGCCTTGGGCACTTGGTTCCCAAATTTTTTTCAATTCATCGACGGTCACATCTTTTATCCAGTCATTTTTGGGATGAACAACTACGACTGTGGCGTCATAGGCGATGGGTAACTCGATAAATTTAATGCCCGCCTGTTTGCAGGCATCCAACTCCATTTTCAAAATCGGACGGGAGGCATTTTGCACATCAGTTTCACCGCGACAAAAACGTTTAAATCCACCACCAGTTCCTTTTGCTCCCACCGTGACTTTGTATTTACCTTTAAATTCTTTTTGAAACTCTTCCGACACGGCTTCGGTGATCGGGTAAACAGTACTTGACCCGTCAACAACAACAGTTTGAGCAAGAGCGGGCGACATCCATACAAACAGCAACAAAGCGGATAATTTAAGCATTACTTTTCCTCTGAAATTTATAGCCTAATTTATACTGGATTTTGGTCTGTTTATCTATTTGGCCATTGTTAGATTTGTGTTAAGGCTCTCGACGGAACATCTTCAAAAATTGGCCGATCAATTGCTTTATAACTCACTCGGGGGAATATTTTGAACAGATCGGTGTCTTTCTGATCGTAAAATTTCCCAAACTGTAAATAAAAAGAGCTTTTAAGGGGGAAAAATGAAACTACCAATGAAAACACTAGTATTTTTACTCGGCTGGTCATTAATCAGCTGGGGGCAAAGTGCGCCTGAGAGCGCAGAAATTCGCAACGTAACAATGTCGGGATCAGGCTGCGAGGACTCCGCAGCAAGCGCGACAATTTCGCCGGATTTTAAAGATCTTTCGATACTGTTCGACAATCACGTTGTTGAAATCGGTAACGGCAGTCCCGATCCAAACAAACTCAAGCTACAAAAAAATTGTCGCATCGATATCGACATCGCTGTGCCTCGAGGCTGGCAATACGCATTTAAAAGCGTCGACTACCGCGGTTTCGTTGCACTTCCTGCCAGTGCTTACGGTTTTCACCGTTTAGCCACTATGTCTGCAAACAGCATAGTTCCGACATTGCGTGAAGTGACCCACAAAGGGCCAATCAATCAGGATTATACTTTCCATGTTGAAGCCAGCCCAACTCGCTATGTATGGTCTTCATGTATTTCAGGTTCACACACCATGATTTTCTATTCGCAACTCGGTGTTAGTTTTTATCCTAAATTCGCGGATCGTTCGAATGCGATCATCAGTTTAGATTCCAAAGACTTTAGCATGCGTCAAAGTGTGGGTATGATTTGGAGAAAATGTCAGTACAGCAACCAACCCACTCCTACTCCAAGTCCACGTCGTCCACGATTCTAATATTTAAAGTGCATTTCTTCCTTTCCTACGATTTAATTTTAGGAAAGGAAGCTTGAATGAATTTATTTTCTGATTACATTCCACCGATGACTGTTGCGAAAGCGATTCGTTTGTCTTGGGCTAGTCTTGCTAACACATCCATATTAATCCGACTTATATTTCCCGTGATTCTTGCGCTTGTTTTTTGCGTGGGTATTTTAGTGTGGGGATGGCCGATTATCACTTCTGTTTTTGTTCCTTACTTACAAACTTTTTCTATTATACAGGCGGTGTTTAGTCAGCTGGATGCGTGGTTAGGGTTTTCCCTACTAAGCATTTTCGCGCTACTCATTTTTACGATCCTAATTTTCACCCTCTCTTATTTTTTCTTAATCATTCTAACCTCTTTGCTGTTGGTCCCTCTACTAAACCCGGTTATAAGAAAACTCTTTTTCCCTAATCTTGTTGAAAATTCGGAACTTACTTTTTTTGACAGCCTGAAAAACTCGGCAGTTTCTATCGCCATTTATTTTGGATTATTGATTCTGCTTTCTCCCGTATTTATTTTTGTGCCTTTGGGACAAATCCTAGTTCCTTATTTTCTAAATGCGTATTTGGCACGACGAGTTTTTCCGTATGATGTTTTACAAAGCTATGCGACAGCTGCCGAATTTGAACGTTTTATGCTAAAAGAAAAACAGTCTCTATGGACATTAGCTCTGCTAACAGGTGGATATTTTTATGTGCCAATATTAAATGTATTGGCAGCACCGCTTGCCGCGTTAGCATTTGTTATTTTTTCGATGGGAAAGATCAGCGAATACCGCCGCTAAACCCTAGGCAGCGTTCGGAATTTGCGCCATGTTCAACGGGATTTCAATTACAAATTTTGTATTGCGAGAACTTTCATCTAAATAGAAACGACCAAAGTGAGCTTCGATAATTCCTTTTGAAATACTTAAACCAAGTCCCGTTCCCTTGCCGACTTCTTTAGTAGTGAAGAAAGGCTGAAAGATTTTACTTTGAACTTCTTTAGAGATTCCTGTACCACTATCCGTGATTGAAATAACCAGAGTGTTCTGAACGTTTTCAACGCTTAGCTCGACCCACTTTTCTTCTAGGTTCAAAACCGCATCATAGGAATTATTCAACAAATTTAAAATCACTTGTGACAATTCTGTTTGGCGACAATATACATCGCCCGTGTAGTTCACATTCAACTTAAAATCGATATACGATTGCTGGAAACGCTGTTGACAGAAGGAAAGTGTTTCCTCGACTAAGTCTTTAGCCGAAACGAATGCCATGGAATCCATGCTGGCATCGCGTGAAATTTTCCTTAGACCCTTGATAATTCTAGAAATACGATCGACGGTACTAATAATTTTCGTGGCGTCTTGAAGCGTTTTTTCCGTCATACTCTGTGGATTTTTGCCTTCCATGTAGGACTGAATCTGGCGGGCCTTGCCGTAAATAATCGTCAGCGGATTATTTATTTCATGCGCGATACTGCTGGCCATCTCACCTAACGACGCCATTTTACTGGATTCTGCGATTTTAGCTTCCTGCTCTTTGACTTTCATTTGTGCTTTCAAGAATTCATTATGCAATTGGCGCGCTAGCTGATGAGCTTTCTCGCCGGTTGTATGGATATTAATGATAAACAGAGCAAACATAAGAACAGAGACTGAGCCAATTAAGCCAATCCATGTCGACAAGAAATCATTCGACCCTTCATAAGTGGTACTTTGCGCCCAACGTACATAAAATGCACGACCTGCTAAATTAACTTCTGACTTAATGATCACACCGGCTGGATTGATTTTTTCATTTGAGTTGGCGTAAATCATCGAAGCGTCGCTGTAACTAGGATCACTGTACATTTCAAAAATTAGCTGTTCATTAAACCGACTAAAGATAGAGCCTAAAAAATCACCTGCAAACAGTGGTGCATAAATCCAATGCGAGAAATTAGCCACGCGCTGTTCTTCAGTATCAGTTTTTGATCCCTTTTTATAAACTGGCAAAAATAGCAAGTAGCCGGCTTGATCGCCGTCGTTATGCAATAATTGTAGCATCGGTGAAATTTGAGCCTTTCCCGATCGCAATGCTTCCATCGCCGTATCTCGACGCAACTTTTCTGATCCCAAATCCAAGCCAAGAACGCGTTTGTTTTTCTTCAATGGTTCTATGTAAGTTATAACTAAGCTATCAGATTCATTTGGCCGTAATTGAACACCCTGTTTTGGACTAAAGGCCTTATATTTAAAATCAACATCAAAGTATTTTTGATACGCTTTGTAGTGAGCATCTAACTTAGTTTTGGGTACACGGAATATCACCCCTATGCCATTAATTCCTGGTGAATGATCTTCAAGATTTAACGACGACACATATTCCTGCCATTCTTTTGGATCCACACTGTCAGAAGCTAAAAACAAACTACGTCCGCCGTTGATTACATCAATATATTCATTTAATCGCTCGACAATACGCAGTTCCATATCTTTGGTCACTGCCGCCATATTTTTTGAGTCAGTTTGTTGGTGAGATAACTGCAAGTTATAAAAAATAGTAGCCCAAAAAAACCAGCCACCGACAAGGACAATTAAAATACGTTTTTGAAATATATAATTCGCGATATCCGCTAGAATAAATACCGTTATAAAAATTCCCACGATAAAAACTTCTAAGTTTAATAAGTTTTGATTGAATGAAGATAAATTAAATGGACCTAGGCCGTTGATCGTATAGAACAGAGCGATGACCGGAATCGAGGTGCCAAAAACATAAATAAAGAATCGATTCTTTGAAAGAGCAAACACTAACAAAATTGGCAAAATCAGCATCAAATATTTTAAACTGTGCAAATCTGAAAGCAGAAACGAGATCACGCCTAAGGCGCAAATAGACATACCTAGTAACGCTATAAATTTGCGTGGATAGGACTGAATCGATTTAACTAGTTCTAGAAAATCTCCATCGTGAATAGAAATTACTAAAGGTAATACCAATAATGCACCGACGATATCACCAATCCACCAAGTTAACCATGCATTCAGTACCAGATCACCACTAAGATTCCCAGATAAAAATAACGAACCAACACCGACCGTTGCACTTACTAGCGGTGCTAAAACAGAGGCGATTCCAATAGAAATCGGAACAGTCAAATGTTCTAGCTGAGATTTATACCGGCGAATTTTTATTAACAAAAAGTAGCCAACCAAAGCTTCGGTCATATTGCCAATGGCAATAAATACGGAAGTTATGGGGGCGACCGGCGTAAGAAAATTGACTAACCAAGCACCCAGAAATATTCCAGGTAAAAATTTTCGACCGAAAATAAACAAGGCGGCAATAGCCAACCCGGTTGGTGGCCACACGGGTGATACACTTGTGTTTAATGTCGCCAATTTCAAACTCTCGCAGGCAACGAAATAGTAGACAATTCCCAATATGAAATTGCCTACCAACACAAACCAAAGTTTGCTTTTTAATTGTTTAAAAGAATTTGTTAGATGGCCGTACCAATTCACTCTATTTATCTCCCCAACGAAGATATTGATTTATCGGGAGATTCATAAATTTAATTAGGTGGATTTCTAGTTCTGGACTGAAGTTCTATAGTGGTTATCTTTCCACGTCTGGACCACCCTGTGGATTTCTGTAAAAACGATCTGTTGCCCTCAAAAGCTGTCACTGAATTCCAAAAACTGGCAGAGTCTAGACACTGGTCGAGATTTAATTCACATAATATCGTCGGTGTGGACTATGCTATCGGATCTAGCACGCTCAAAATTCTGTCGACCCAACTTCAAAAGTTCGAGTGCATCGAAATCAAAATCAAATCACAAAGTTAGAATTCATTTGAATCTCATGGCTGCCTGTGGCAGACACAAGCCACAAGGAGTCTATATGTCGGTAATGAGTGAGTTTAAAGAGTTCGCCATGAAAGGTAACGTCCTAGATTTGGCTGTGGGTTTAATAATTGGTGCTGAGTTTGGAAAAATCGTCAATTCGCTAGTCAATGACGTGATCATGCCACCAGTCGGTTTGCTTATCGGTGGAATCGATTTCAAAAATCTTTTTATTACATTGAAAGAAGGCTCAACTACTGCGGCTCCGTATGCAACGTTAGTAGATGCTCAAAAAGCCGGCGCCGTTACGATTAATGTGGGTTTATTCGTAACGTCTATTATCTCTTTTACTATCATTGCATTTGCAGTTTTCTTATTGGTTAAGTCGTTCAATAAAATTCGTCCCACACCACCGCCAGCAGCCCAATAGGCATAAAGACAGCCCAATGTTTTCATTGGGCCTTGGGCAATTCTGAAACACTACTTGCGCGATTTGCTATTTTTCCTCTATACCAATTACGTCTAAATCTTTTTGACGAATGCGACTTACATCTACGGGAATTGATTTTAAAATAGCCTCAGACAACGTTTCTATTAGGTTTTCTTTATAGTGCGCTCGCTGGTACACAAGTCCAATTTCGCGCGATGGAATCGGACGATCAAACGGAATAATCTGGGTGTCTGATCCGACTTCTTCCGATGCTAATTGCGGAATCAGTGTGTAGCCCCCATAGGAATTCACCAATCGTTTCAAGGTTTCCAAGCTGCCACTTTCAAATTCGAAATTTCTTTTAGTTGCTTTATTTGGTTTAAGTGCGCAGATATCCAAAACTTGGTTACGCAGACAGTGCCCTTCTTCCAATAACCAAACGTCCTCCATGTTAAGGTTTGCATATTTGACCTTTTTCATTTTAGTGAGCGAGTGCTCTTTATTACACAAAACTAAAAATGGTTCATAGTAGAGTGGAATTTCGATCACCTTTGGTAAATTTAATGGCGTTGCCAATATCCCGACATCGATTTCATCATTACTGAGCTGCTCGATGATTCGACTTGTTTGCAGTTCCAAGATTTTTAATTTTAATTCTGGATAGCTTTTTTCAAGTACCGGCAGCATCAAGGGCAAAAGATAGGGTGCAATCGTAGGAATCACTCCCACAATCAACTCGCCATTAACGGTATTGGATTCACTTTGCGAAATGATACCTTCGATTTTTTTAGCTTCAAAAAGCACCGTCTGTATTTGCTCGATAATTTTTTTACCAACGTCAGTCAGTAAAATCGGCTTCTTAGAGCGATCAAAAATAATGACCCCAAGGTCCTCTTCAAGCTTTTGAACCTGCATGCTTAGTGTCGGCTGTGTGACGCTGCAAGCCTCAGCTGCTTTCGCAAAATGGCCATGCTTATACACCGCCCAAATATATTCCAGCTGAGTGATAGAAAAATTGATACGTGATTTCATATAGTTACCTCGCTCTATGCCTCATAATACATCATAATAGAGAAAATCTATTATATCAAAGAAATAATTGATTTTACCTTGGGCCTAAAAATCCGTAAAGTGAGTACATAAACAGAGTGGTTTTTTTAAGACCACCTATATGAAGGAGCAACTATGCAAACATTGATTAACTCACGCGTAACTGATTTCAAAGTTCAAGCGTACCACAACGATAATTTCAAGACTGTGACTCAAGACGATTTACGTGGCAAATGGTCAGTATTCTTCTTTTACCCAGCAGACTTTACATTCGTATGCCCAACTGAGCTTGGTGATATGGCTGATAAATATTCTGAATTCCAAAAACTAGGTGTAGAAGTATACTCTGTCAGCACCGACACTCATTTCACTCACAAAGCTTGGCACGACACTTCAGACACAATCAAAAAAATCAAATACCCTATGTTAGCGGACCCAACTGGTCATCTATCACGTGCATTTGGTGTTCACATTGAATCTGAAGGCTTAGCTTACCGCGGAACTTTTTTGATCAATCCAGAAGGTCAAATCAAATTGGCTGAAGTGAACGACAACGGTATCGGTCGTAATGCTGACGAATTGCTAAGAAAAGTTCAAGCCGCTCAATACACAGCCAAGAATCCAGGTGAAGTGTGCCCAGCGAAATGGACTCCAGGCCAAAAAACATTGAAACCTGGCTTAGATCTAGTTGGTAAAATCTAGTTTTGTACATCGGTAGACGTCTTGACGTTTACCCATTGAGCGGGCGATGGAAACGTCGCTCGCTTTATCCCTCCGAAAGAGTTTAAAGAAGGGAAAATTATTTGAAATTCTCGCGCGCACGAGAATTTGAATTAAGAATCTCTAATAACAGACTGAAAAAAACTTCACTATACTACCCGTGTATATTTTGAATTCCATTGAATAGGAGCGTTTATGATTGATCAAGACATGAAAGAACAACTAAAAACCGTGTTTGAAAAACTAGAAGGTAACGTTGAATTGGCTGTTGATTTGAGCCAACACGCAGATCAAGCCGAACTTTTAGACTTACTAGAAGGTGTCGCTAGCACCAGTGATAAAATCACGGTCACTAAAAATTTGAATCCAGGTATGCAGTCTTTGATACCCCGTTTTAAAGTACGTCACAATGGCAAGCCCACTGGAATTACATTCTCGGGAATACCAAGTGGTCATGAATTTACTTCTCTTATCCTTGCGGTACTAAATGCGGATCACAAAGGTAAAATGCCAGACCCTATACTAGCAGACAGAATCAAACGACTAAAAGGTCCGATCAAGCTGCGTACATTTATTTCCTTAACATGTGAAAACTGTCCTGACGTAGTTCAAGCACTTAACCAAATGGCAATTTTAAATCCCAATATCGAGCACGAAATGATCGATGGCGGTTACGCAGAAGACGATGTTAAACGATTAAACATCCAAGGCGTACCTAGTGTTGTTAGTGCTGATGAACTGATTCACTCTGGTCGTATTAGTTTCCTAGATTTGTTAGTGAAGTTAGAAAATGAATTTGGATCTAATGATGCTCCTGTCGATCAAAAACCTCGCGATCTAGGTGATTTTGACGTGGTCGTTGTTGGTGGTGGCCCAGCCGGCGTATCAGCGGCTATTTATGCCGTACGTAAAGGGTTAAAAACGGCATTGATCACGGAAAAAATTGGCGGCCAAGTACAAGAAACTCGCGGCATTGAAAATCTAATCTCTGTAACCTACACAGAAGGTCCACAATTAGCGGGACAGTTAGCACAGCATTTGGCGGCGTATCCAGTACAACTGCTGGAACATCGCCGCGTGAAAACGGTTCATAAAGACGGTTCGCCAAAACTGGTAGAACTAGAATCGAATGAAACTTTGCGGACCAAAGCATTGATTGTTGCGACGGGAGCCAAATGGCGCGAGCTGGGCGTTCCGGGCGAAAAGGAATACATTGGCCGCGGCGTTGCTTTTTGCCCGCACTGTGATGGTCCATTCTACAAAGGTAAAAAAGTCGCGGTAGTCGGTGGCGGTAATTCCGGAGTTGAAGCCGCGATTGATTTAGCAGGTATCGTGCGCGAAGTAGTCTTGATCGAGTACAATGAATCTTTGAAAGCCGATCAGATTTTGGTTAATAAACTAAAAACGCTTTCTAACGTAACTATATTAACCAATGCTAAGACAAAACAAATTCTTGGCGATGGACAAAAAGTGAATGCGTTAGAGTTTGAAGATCGTGCTTCGAAAGAACTTAAAAAAGTGGAACTGGATGGCGTGTTCGTTCAAATTGGATTGCTACCAAATAGTCAATTCTTGAAAGACGTTGTTGAGCTGACTCCGTATGGCGAGATTGTCGTCGACAACAAGGGCCGCACGTCCACTAAAGGTATTTACGCAGCTGGTGACGTAACAACAACTCCCTATAAACAAATTATCATCGCCATGGGCGAAGGGGCTAAGGCCGGCCTGGCCGCGTTCGAAGATACGATGTTACACCACGCTTAATTGGAATAAAATTTCTGACACGAATTTAAAGGCTTCCTCGCTGGGGAAGCCTTTATTAGTGGTAAATAACGGTCAACAGATAAACCCGATTCTTTTAACCAAGATTCAAAAAATACGTCTCGCTGATAAGAACCTAAAAGTTCAGGAACTTTTTTTTTGAACGGAATAAATCCAGGCTGAACCTTGATCCAAGCAATTCTAGATTCAATCATCTCGGCGTGCAGAATAAATTCCGAGAAACTTCGCACCGCACGAACAGCACGTCGTTCAAACGGCACATCGATTTCTGCAAATTGAGGCTTCTCCTGGGTGCCTGTCAAACTCACCAATTTGCGAAACGTTAGATCTTGATTACGTTTGGGATTGAACTGCGGATTTAAAAAATAAGAATGCAATCGATCTACAATGACGTTTGCCAGCTGACTAAATGACTTTATAGATCCTGTTTCTATTAAAATTTGAATATCTTTTATACGAGTCATTAAATCAATTCGGCTGAGCGCTAAAGGCGGTGACGTATTCCAATTGCTTCTGAATACGCCCGAAGACAACTCAGGATGATTGGCATTGTCGACAAAGTAGTTAAACAAGGATCTTAAATCATAACCAAACGCGGAACGCGCTCCCGTGTTCATGTGGGTCGCGCGACTAGGACGGCTCTCTAAACCAGCCTCACGAGCCGATCCAAAAATAAGCTCTTCTTTCAAATCCTGATGAGTGTATAGTTCTTGAATGGTTGATGGTTTGGTTTGAATTTCTACGCACAAAGGGTCATAGCTGATTTGAAACCACCAGCCATCATGCAGTTGAACAAAAAATTCTTTGCCCCACTTGCCGTTCACTTGAGTCACTTTACATCCAAGAGCACGGCATTTTTTAGCAACAGCTTCGGCCATCTTAACAGCCGCAGGAAATTCACTTCCGCGCAACCCACCGACTTTACTTTTTGAATCCGCAGCATAAATTTGATCGCTAGTGAATTCGATTTCACCGCCATGGGTGATCCCTGATTCGACAAGAATTTGTGCGTTGGAAATAGAAAGGAAAAATAGCAGCCACAGGATACGCATAAGGCGACGAGTATAGCATGACGAAAATACCATCAAAACTGTAGACTTTTAAACAGATAGCCGTTTTTGGGAACTGACCTGCTCCCTTTCATGAGCCAGACTATCTTATTTTCTGGCTCGAGTTAAGGGGAGTAGGTCAAGGCCAGATCATAGATTTGAACTGGCAGCAGGTAAATTTGGAGTCTAAAGAAGTTTCATTTCTAAGAACTTTAAAATCACAATCTCGAAAAATGAGAATATCTGACGAGTTAGTTCTAATATTAGAAAAGAGAAAAAAGACCAATGGATACGTCTTCATGACTTATTACAAAGAACCATTTACTAAGCCTAAACTAGCTCGATTGGTAAACGAATTCAAAATCAAAACGCGTTGTGAAATCCAGTGGACTCTCATGGATCTAAGGCATTCCTTTGCTGTTAATTATCTTCGATCTGGAGGAGATATTAGAAAACTTCAGTACTCACTAGGGCATGAAAATATATACGATACCAAGCGACTTTATTCTGAAGCGATCATCAAAGCTGATTCGAAAACAGTCGAATTAAGCCCATTTGAAATCGGATCTTAAATCGTACAATTTGCAGTGCAGGGATCACGGGCGGCCCAGGATCCGGGCCCCCATTTTTCGGGTTTAGTCGAGAATTTTGGTAATCTTTTGGCCAAAGTTTGGCCACGAATTTAAACAAAGTGTTTGTTTGGAAAATGCGACGCTTCGCTCAGCGCACTATTGGCCCTGAGGGAGAGCTTCCATTTCGCAAAAAAAAGTAAATCGAAATTGCCCCAAGAAGAACACTTGAAATTCCAAAAGCAATCCATTCCCTATTCCAAATGGACCAAAGTAAAATAATACTTACAATAAATGAAAGGAATGAAAGAATATTTTCAATCCTTTTACGCTTTGGATTCTTGCTTTCTTCAATCGGTTTCTCCGGAACAATCTTCATATCACCACCTTATGGAATAGGAGCCATGTACAAACGTTTACATACGTAACCCATAGCTCTATAAGCAGCTACCTCAGCTGCCTTAGATACCGCAATATTAATTACAGCAATCTCCGCTTCTGTTTTTGCATCTTTTCCACACATGCCAGGTTCAAGCCCACGCGACTCCCGTTGACTTCGATCAGACTCCGCATATGCTTCTGCAGCAGCACCTCTACCTACACCTGGTGTAGCTATAGAACATAAAAAACCTGATACAGGACCGGTGCCTTCAGCATCTATAAAGTTTATCGGATCCTGCAACACATATCCATACAAATTCGTATCCCCACCCTCAAACAAAATCGGATCTTTACTCGTCCATCTCCCCGTCTCAGGATCATAATGTCTGTATGAAGTATTGAAGCAAAATGCTTCACTTGAATGTTTCATAGTTATTTCAATATCTTCTCACTTAGATTCTGTTTTTTACAACCGCCAAATTTTTTGCATTTTGGGAATATTTTTTTAGTTTTGGCCAAAATCTGGCCAACGAAATTCGAATCCCGGTGCGCAATACTCTCAAATCTGCAGTTTTACCTATATCAATTTAGTGATCTTGGTATTCTATGGTGATTGATACTTAAAATAATTTCTCTGTATAAAGTGGGGGCTATGTCTGACTATTAACTTTCCAAAGTGCCATTTTTAGGCTATATTGGTGCGCTATAAGCCAATATATTGCTTTACGTTGGGTATAGCAGTTGCAATTTAAGTTTTTGGAGATTTTATGACTTCACAACATGAAGAAAAAAATAAGCGTCTTGAAATCCTTAAGCAAGAAGAGAAAATTATTTCTGAGCTGAATGACACTTCAGAACTAAGTGAACGACTTAATAAGATTAAAGAAAGTCATAACCGCAAATATTCAATTAATGACGAAGTTCAAGAAGAACCTGTTAGAAAAATTGCTATACCAGAAAACGATAATTCAATTTAAGATTAACCATGATATACAAAGCTCAAGATGTACTACTCGATAGTGCTAAACGCATTCTCGTAGACTCAAATATCATCGTTGCCTATTTCGATGAAAAGCATAAGTTTCATAAAGAAGTTTTTGATAGACTAAATCCAGTATATTTAAACGGAGCAAGTTTTTTCTATGTTCAACCATGCCTTTTAGAATTTAAGGAGTATTGGCGTAGAAAAAAACTAACAGAATGTATTGAAGAAATGATCGGAAAAGAGTTCTATTTTTTCAGAGAGTTTCGAAAGTTATATAATAAATTTCGTACCGACAATCAAAATCAAGGTTATGAGTACTTAAGTGATCGACAAATCAAAAATCTTCGTGGCACTCTTGAAAACATACACAACAATAAAGGATTAAACTTCTGGTTCGATTTAAGCAATGTTGCATTAACAGGAACTTTATCCAACTTAGAAAATCGATTATCTAAATCGAAATTTATCTACGCCAAATTTGATGACAATAATCTTTTTCCAATATCAAACAAACCAAACTGGCCTAAGTGGATTGACGCTGATTTGGCCCAGGAAAAATTTTGTTTAGCAGCTAACGATGCGGCGATCTTGAATATGACAAACAATGCATTTAACATTGACTCATTTATTTCAAATGACGGAGACATGCTGTTTGCGGTTAGCAACGGTGCGCTCAAACATCAAATTAATACATATACTTTTTTAGATAACTCAAACTTTATCTGAATTCTAAATAGGTATTACTATATAATTTTACTTACCTCTATTGCAAAGCTCCTGAGCATTTGGCTCATCTTTCCGGCACATGTTATCAACAGAATCCCAGCAACCCCCTCCGTCTAAGCAAGCGTCTTTTTTCTCACAGCTAAGAGATAAAAAAATTATTGATAGCAACAAAATTTTAACTAAATTTTTGGAATGTTAAATTTCTTTCCGTTTGAATGTTTGTTAGGGAATTATGAGTATGTTTTTATCCAATCATCAATTTGGTTTTGCAAATCCTTGTCTTGCCACTCAAAATAAAAATTGCCGTCAAGGTCTTTCTTGTATTGCAAATTAGTCTTTGGCGGCACATTGCTAGTAGTGCCTTCTTTCAACTCAAGGCCAACTTTTTTAGAAAACAAATCTGCATATGCTAAATGATCATTTGGGTAAAACCTTGTACTCGCCATTTGTTGATTGAAAAATGTGATTGTCAGAGTTCCCTTAATTCCTAAATGCTCATAGTTCTTAATTTTCCAACTCAAGATGCTAAATGCTGGCCTAGTATCTCCGTTTTCTAGTTTACTATCTTCGATGACTTCAACACTATAGTTTGCATTTTTTAGAATGTCTTGCGCCTGAGCTGGGTTCATCAAACTAGAGAATGGATCAACTAATTCGGTCTTGATCGTAACGTTGTTTTCTGTGTAGCTAGGTCTATAAAAATAAAATAGTGACGCCACAACAAATATAAGAAATCCCACAACAATTATTATTTTTTTATTTTTCAAAGCGATCTCCTCAGTACCCATTTGAGCCCGTTACCGGCGTGGTAGTCAATATGCCATTAGTAAGTGAACTCATGCACTTCTGCGAGCAAGTTCCTGCCCCTGCAGAGTTACCTCCGTGGTAGCTTCCGGTAGCATTATTATTTCTATCCAATTCTAAAAATATTTTCAGAATCTGGAGCAAAGCTCTGCGAAATCATCGATTTAAATTGGCAACAAGTAGATCTGGAAAATAAAGAAATAACATTTCCTAGAACCATCAAATCGCAATCTCGGAAAATAAAGATTTCAGACGAACTAACTTCAATTCTAGAAAAGAAGAAAGAAGTAACTGGATATGTTTTTAAAACTTATTATAACGAGGCGTTCAGCAAACCTAAACTGGCCCGACTGGTTAACGAATTTAAAATCAAAACAAAATGTGAAATTAAATGGACGTTGATGGATCTAAGACATTCTTTTGCTGTTAACTTTCTTCGCTCGGGTGGAGACATTAGAAAGCTTCAGTACTTAATGGGGCACGACAACATTTACGATACAAGGCGCCTATACGCAGGTGCTGTCGCAAAAACAGACTCGCAAGTGGACACTTTAAATCCGTTTGAAATCGGGTCCTGAATCGTACAATTCGCAGCGCCAGGATCACGGGCGGCCCAGTATCCGGGCCCCCATTTTTTGGGTTTAATAAAGAATTTTGGTAAACTTTTGGCCAAAGTTTGGCCTCGGATTTTGAAGTAATAAAGCTATTTTTAAAAATAGCTTTATTACGTGCGCTCACTATGGCTCAGTCTAGTGGATCACAGAGTTTGGCGGTTGCTTGATATCCGGAATTTTATATATTCCAAAACCAATTAACAATACTCCAACAAAACAAAGTACATAGCCCAATATTTTTTCATAATGAATTAGTTCATCGGCACCACCACCAATTTTTTGAACTATATCCAGACTTGCAAGTATTGGAAAAAATAGAAGTATGCCTCCGCAAAGACCAACAACAATTCCTAAAAATATTAATTTTAGTCCACCCTGACTTTTATTTTTAAAGTTTTCTATATTATCAATTTGCGGTTTTGGAGGCACAATCTGATTCATAAATTCTCCTATGGTGTGAAAGGGCTTAACATCAAAGCAAGACATGCCTTATAACCAAATTTATCAATGGCATATCTAGTTGCTCCAGTTGCGGCAGACTACGCCGCTAGCTTACCAACCTTTCTCATAAATCCTGCTTTAACCGTATCATCGATATGATCGATGATACGAATCAACACTTACACGAAATCTATCGAGGGTTGCCTATCGACTAAGAGTGCCGGTCTCGTGCTCCATAGCTCCTAACGGCCGTTTCTGGCCGTCAAAAATTAGGGACTACAAAGCTTTAGTTAACAACTATCACAACTGGTTTTATGCTTGCTTCCTTCTTAAACTACTTTTCTTCTGCAAGAATTTGCTGATCAGAATTTTTATAAAAACAAGATTTAACCACTACTGTAATGGCAATAGTGGTAACAAAAATAAGTGCATATATGATAATTTTTTTCTTACTACTCAAGCACACTCCCTTTCCAAAAATATTCTTACAACCTATATTATAACTAATTTATCTATGCGGGACATTTATTAATTGGCTTTGGACGTCCAGGCCGAGGAAATCGATCTGGTTGTCTTGTTTTAGGAAGCCTCTCAATTTGTGTTGGGGGACCATTGATAAATTCATCCCATCTAAGCCTCCACTTTAAGGTGTAAGTCATTGGATCTTTAAAATAATCAACTAATTCCTCACCAATTAGAAGCCCGGTCCCAACAACTATAGGAACTATAATAAATGGATTCAGCCCACTCGGATCTGTAAAGTTCACAGGATCGTTCCAAGTATAACCGTAGAGATTAGTATCAGCACCTTCAAACAAAATGGGATCCTAGCTCGTCCATCTCCCCGTCTCAGGATCATAATTCCTGGCACCAAAGCCTCTAACGGCCGTATCACAACACAATATTTTCAAACTCAAAAAAGAAAACGGCCGATCTCGGCCGCTAAAAATAATTTTGATACTAATTGCTTTAACTATTTTAAAAGAAATTATTGGAGTCTATTTAAAACAAAAACAACTACCAAAGAAACAACAAAAACAAATCCAATAGCTATAGCAACCAAAACAAAGGGATGTACTCCTAATCGATCTATCTTATATCCCTGATTGTTATAATTTCTAATTAAACCTACTAAACGCTCCCGGGCACTTTTTCCTCCAGCATTCCAGATATCATCACTTTGAGCCTGCACTATAAATTTTGTTTTATTTGGATATTTTACCCATGAGACCCGTACCTTAACACGCTGAAAACCATACTTTACTACGCCCTCAAAAAAGTGTTCCTGCTCATTACTAATTTTTCCTAATTTCTGAAGGGCGGCCTTAGCTACTTGCAAACTTGTTGCAAAGTCTTGTTGAGTCTCCACTTCTCCATTTCCTAAATCTACAAAATCCATATTCATCCCCATTCAAATTATTTGTCTAATATTTGATCGATGTTGCTTTTACCATCATCAATGATAATAGGTAAAAGTACCTGACCCGCACCTATAGCAGCACCAAGCGCGGCACCCGCTATCATCCCTGGGCCAGAGCCAGCCGGCAAACACATACCAACCGTCGCTCCAGTAACTCCGCCAATTACAGCCCCTTTAAACGCTCCTTTTCCTGCATCTAATATATCTCTAGAGGTTATTTTCCTCAACCCATCTGGATCAATAAAATTCACCGGGTCCTGTAGCACATACCCATACAAATTCGTATCCCCACCAGCAAACCCAATCGGATCCTTCGAAGTCCACCGTCCAACCTCAGGATCATAATCCCTGGCTCCGAAGCCCCTAACGGCCGTATCTCCTTAAGGAAAATCGAACTGGAAAATTAAAACGGCCGCTTTCGCGGCCGTTTTAATTATTTATGCATCAACTATCTTAACTGACTCCGATAGACTAGAATTTAAATTGCATTAGAATATTTCCTTTTCTAAGAATAAAAATAAGAGACTAACAGCAGTCGCACTAATCATTATTAGATAGCCTAAATAATACAATTTTTTCATTTCTGGAGTCATTTCTCTTGCTCCAAAACTTACCCAATTGCCTTTTTTGAGAATCGAAATTTTAGCCCTGAAAAACAGTACAAAACCAACAATGAAAATCAGTGCTAACTGCACTCTAAAATTTAGTGAAAGCAAGGCGCCACAAATCAAAGGTCCATAAAAAATTGCTGCGTTAAATTTAGCTGACTGTGGGCCCATATTTTCTCCTTTTATATTCCTGGAACTGGGGGAACTGTATTACCCGGATTAACCATGCCACATCGGTATCCAGCACCTGCGACGCCTTTCCAACCACCGTAGCTACTGATAAGCGAATAATTTTTATCGTACTCATCATATAAGGGATCATTTAATTTATCTGCCTCGCATTTTCCCTTAGTAAGCTCATTGTACTTTATTTTAGTGTATAAGACAGCATTTCTGGCCGTCAATGCCGCAACCAAGGCATAATTATTAATTGACCCAATAACCATACAAAGCTTTCCATCTGGGTCGATATTATTCACCGGATCCTGCAAAACATATCCATACAAATTCGTATCTCCACCCTCAAACAGTATGGGATCTTTCGAAGTCCACCGCCCCGTCTCAGGATCATAAGCCCTGACTCCAAAGCCACTAACGGCCGTATCTCATTCAGGAAAATCGAACCGCAAAATTAAAACGGCCGCGTTTGCGGCCGGAGAACTACTTAGGTATCAACTATCTTGATTGGCTCCGTGGCCTAGTTTTGTTTCTCAATAGCTGGTGCTATTTTAATCTTATCTCTTAGCTCTCTTTCTGTTTTATCTGTCCTATTAAAATAAAAAGCTTTAAGTAATGCGAAAAAGAAAACCAGCAGGCAGAATATCCATATCCACAATCGTTCATTTTTTTTAAAACTATTTAAAAGCCTTCTCAAGAATTCTCTCCCCCATGATAGCTGTTAGGATACCCTTTTGGCGGTCTAAGTCTATGCCATTTAGGCATCGGAGTAGATTTTATTTTTTTAGGAACAGGACAGGTTCCAAAGTTTCTCGAATCGTTCTCTATTTCGTTAAACTCACCTTCGCCAAAATTATCTCCCAAAATTGTTCCAATGTAGTCTCCTAAAAAATATATTCCAGGTAAGATAATAGGTGCCAATATCGGCCCAACGGCTGCTTTCCCCTCAGGATCAATTAAATTCACCGGATCCTGCAACACATATCCATACAAATTAGTATCACCGCCATTAAATAAAATAGGATCTTTCGAAGTCCATCGACCAGTCTCAGGATCATAATCACGGCCGCCGAAGCCCCTAAGGGCCGTATCCCGATACAACAATTCCAAAACTCACAAAATAAAAACGGCCGTTTTCGGCCGTTAAAAATAATATTCGAAATCAACAATTACTTTTATATTCTTGGGCCACGAAAACTCACTAAAAACTAATTCTTAAAATTTATATTTTCAAAAACTGAAGTTAGCTGATGCTTTTCCAGTTCGCCCTTGTCTTTTTCATCGGCAACAAATTGCATTTTCTTCGCTTCTTCGAATAATGGTTGAATCTTCTCCAACTGATTTGGCGAATTGTTTCGCTGATTCTCTCTGGCGACCTCTATACCTTCGTAAAACAGCCACACTTCAATAGTAGGAATTTCTTTTTGAGGTACAGTTTTGTAAATTTGCTTCGCCTTTTCTATATCCTGCTTGACGCAAAGGCCTCTGGCGTAGAAAGACGCAAACAAATATGCTGCCTCATTGGAAAGATAGACAGCACGTTTAGTATTTTCGAAACTTTCGCAATACTCACCGTCTTCAAACTCATGCCTGCCTTTTTCTTCAAAATGAGAATACGTAAGTCTATAAACTACGAATAAGCTAAAAAGCGAAATTACAGTGCCTATTATAATTTTTATCATTATAGTCCTACCTCAATTGTATTATTTCCGTCCTCTGCACCCAACAGATTATTTATATTACTTAAATCTGTTTCTGATGAGTTTGGATCTCCTGTTATGCAACCATTGGAGCCACCTTTCCTCAAGTGTAATAAAAAGTCTCCACCGTTTTGTCCTAGTTTAAATCCAATTCTAGAAAATAATCCAGGATCTAAAAACCAATCTCCAGTCTTTAAGCCTGGTAGCTTCCTAATATCATAAGTGCCTATTGGGATTGGACCTAAAGGAGAACCAGTTGCAGATGGTTTATTTTTAAAGGTTCCGGCGCCACTAAACATCTGCGACATGTAAGAAGTAGCACCATCATTACTAGTACAATTTAGTTTACCACTAGTAATTGAGTAGCTACATTTCGCCAACCCCATCGGATCAATATAACTCATCGGGTCCCCGCCGACATACGCATACAAATTCGTATCCCCACCCTCAAACAAAATCGGATCTTTACTCGTCCATCTCCCCGTCTCAGGATCATAATCCCTCGCCCCAAACCGAACCAATTTCGTGCTCCAATCGGCTAGCCCCCCGGCAAAGCCAATTGCCAGCTCGCCGCTTCGATTGTCTTGTAAAACTTTTCCAAATTCATCGTATTCAATTCTTTGAATTATGGATCCGTCACTGCCCTTTACTACCATCACCGGGCTGCCCAATAAATCTGTAACTATTTTGTAATTTACGCCGGCTTCTATATAGTAATCAGGCGCATGGGATTTCGTTGCGTAAACGTATCTTCGTTTTAAACTTCCGTCGGCATTTAGTTCGGCAACTAAACGACTCTGTTCCCATAAATAGCGTCTAACAACCACCCCGTTTATCTTGCGACTGACTCTTCTGTTTAGTCCATCAATATCGTAGTTGATTAACGTTCCATTTTCTAACTTGACTTGAGTTAAATTCCCGAGCGTATCATAGACGTAACTGGCCGTTTGATTGAGCACCGTATTTGTTTTGCTTTGTAGCTCTCCGTCCGCGTTATAGGCAAAGGTGCTAGATCCAAAGCTAGACAGACGATCTTGCGTGTCATATGCCGCTGCCGTCGTGCTGGGTGGGCTTGCGATCTGTGCAGAGGTTCTATTCCCGTTATCATCATAGGTATATTTTCTGATCCACACCGATGATAAATATTGGATTTCCTTTAGGCGGCCGCGATTATCATAAATATATTTATAGGCTTTAGTTGGCCAACCGCTGACTGTGTAGGATCGAGTCAAAATACGTCCCAGATTATCGCGCGTCAGGGTTTCGCTATACAGATTGGCGCTTCCGCTTACAACTGTCCGCCCAGTGATTTCTGCAAAATTATTTGTCGTAATGTTTTCATCAATCAAACCAAGCGTGGTCTTGTTCAATATTCCATTCGGAGCAGATGAATAAAATAAGTTTAAACTTCCGGCTTGGGTCAGTTGTTCATCATCGTTATAGACATAAGGCAGAGTTTCAATTGCCCCCGCGCCCACCTTTAATTCAAAGCTAGATAGTTTTCCTTCTGATGCAAAATACTTTTTACTATAAGCCGTGACACTGCCGTGCTCAAACGACTCTTTACTGACATAGTCTCCTAAATACTCATACCTTGTTACAATACCACTTGGTCCGGTGACACTAGATATTCAAGGAGCCAGTTCTTATTCAATTCAATACCTGTTTTTTTGAAGAAAATCAGAGGCGATGATAAACTCTATTTACGAAAACTTCGATCATTGCTTTATTTGTAGAAACTTAAACTCGATCTGACACTTCCCACAAGTGGTTTCGATTTTATCAGACAACCGGAAAGAATGGCCAATATTTACAACATATTCGACTGTCAATTTCTGGAGGTTCTTTCCAGTAAACTTGGGTCATAAAGTCTTTAAATTCATAATCGAGAAGTCTAACATTAGAAGATTTATGGAGACGCCAATCATCAGAAATTGTTGGTGGCGCCAGCATCCTTTCTCTCTCCTGGTTTGCCCGGGCTCTCATCCTGAAACAGAGTTGTATATCGTTTACGAATCCCCAAGTTGTATCCAAACCTGAGTCCAACACGCAGATTGTTATACGCTGAAAGGTCCTTTACTTGGTCCCGAATTGTCTGAAAAGCGAGACCGTATAACGGCTTCAAATCCTCTCTCGTCTGATTAAGGGAGCCTCCCACAAAGGTCTGTACAATAATTGATCTAGTAGTGTTTGAGTTATTAGAAAACGTGTTGTCCGTCACGCTCGTTAGGTTAAATTTTCCAGTGGATTCCATCTTGTTCCGAATATCTAACAAAGTTGCGATATCTGGATTCCTTTTGACCGCTGTAAAGCTCCATAGTCCTACTAGTATAATAACTGCGGAAACAGCTCCAGCAATGGCTATTGCCTTTTTTGTTTTCGCTGGATCGTCTAAAGAGGCCAAGGCCGTTGCATTAAATCGATCATGGTACACAACAATCGAGTTAGCTATGAGATCGTGGAGTCCGCGCTTCAGCGGGTGTAGCGGCAAAAACAAATAGCAGCCAACAACTCCAATGAACCACATCGTACCAATAATGGAATCGGCCGTCGTAGAAAGCTCTGAGCCCACTAACAAATTGACGACGCCAGAAAAGACGCCGATGTATCCAACGAAGGCGATGATCAGATATCTCAAGAAAGATTTAACCAGAGAAAGGGGTTCGCCATTCATATTCAAAACCTGAATACCCAAAATTCGCTTACCGAGGCTTTGGCCGTTACCGAAGCTACTTTGCGAAGGTACAAAATATGCGATTGATACTAGTAGCCCAAGCCACACGCCATGCTCGCCCAGCTTCACAAACAAGTCCTCCAGTCCAAAACTGAGCACCATCGCGAAAGTCCAGAGAATTGCTAAATCGATGACATCGGCAACGACTCTTATCCAAAACCCAACAACCAGTTTTGGCACCTGGCTTTCCACAGGCGGAGTTATTTGAACTTCGTTCCACAACCCTTTTTCCTTCCGTGTCTTAATTTCAACTAGGCACGCTTCATAGTTTGCTGGGAACTTATCTTTATTTATTCTACCCAAAGAGGCAATAAGTTCGCCTTGAGGTAACGTCGAGAAGTCTATAGTGCTACTAGTTTTTTCGTCCGTCAATTTCTCTCCCATATCAATGCCAGTTTGGCGACAGCATTAACATAAATTACAAAAACGCTCAACGTCGAATTGAGTTCGAGCGTATCGACTGACGTAATATTAATGATCAGTTCCTAAGCGAAAGAACTACAAACTCACTTTTACTGGAATATGTGCCTTATTCTTTCTATAAGTGTCCAACTTAAAGGATATCAACAATTCGGCCTTTATAGCACCCGTCCTCGAGTGGATTCCATGTTATACAGGTGCCTTGGCTCAAGACGAGGGGTGCAACCTTACCCATATCGGGGACAGTATCCACCCCCCGGTGCTTTATAAAAAATTAATCTCTGGCGATCAAAGCGTTTGCTAGTAATTTAGCGGCCTTCTTTGCGGTTTCTACGTTCGGGTGGATACCGTCACCAATATGGGTGAAGTTTTTCCATACGTCCACCTGGATAGCGTTAGGAAGTTCACTTTGGATTCTGTTTTTATATCGATTTCTTAATTTGTTGTAAGACGTCTGATCGATAACCCATGGAAGGCCAAATGTGTTTTTGAAATGATTTAAATCTAGGTCATTGTATTTTGGGTAATTATCAAAAACAGGCGTCAGCCCCATAGAAATCACCGATTGTCCCACCGCGATCATGCGATCAATCGACTCGTCGATTTGTTGTAGCGTGCAGGGAGTCGTTAGACTCTGCGGCTGATCAAAGGCACCGGCATGGAGACAATCATTTGGAATGGTAATTACAACATACTTTGCACCGAACGAAGAAAAGGTAGGCGGAGCTAGAACACGTGGCAACGCTTTGTTAAACATCGTCAAATAGCTGTCCCAACCCGGTGACTGGCAAGTCGTTGCATTGCAGTCTTGACGAGCAAACGATGTTGCACCGGCTTGACCTTCATTCACTACAAATCCCGGAAGAGATTTTTCTCGAACAAGTGCATCCCCTAAGCTCAGGTAGGCGCTACCATTTACAGCTGTGCCTCCCAATGGAGCCGATGCGCCCGTATACGGAGTCTTTGCGCTCGCATAGGAAGCCCCAATCACTATCAAAGGTTTTTGTGAATCCACCACGGCATCAGCAGTTACGGGTAGTAGTCCGAGCGTTAGCCCCAGTAAAGCGTATTTATTGAAAATTCTATTTTTTAACATATGTATTTTCTCCTTGTTTCACATGATAAGGAAATTCATTATTAAAAATCACTTGATTAATTTGATTGATTCAATAACTAGGCATTAGACCTCGGCAAGCTCCCAATTTTTGCATCATATTAGGACTTCTGAACAGCGGATGTTTGTTTTGATTTTGCTAAATTCTAAAAAAGCACAAAAAACGTTTAAACAACATAATCCAATCCGACGCTGATAAGTATGTTCAAGATTCAGTCGGAATGTGGCTCAGATTCGTAGAGTACAGGGACGCCCCATTCGCAGACCTACAAAAACAGAACTGAGCGAGGAAATCGGAAAAAAATATTTACCTGATGATTCAGAAACATTAAAGAATGCCTACTATACAACTGTCTTTATGAATAACGAAGTTAAGGAAGTCATCAAAGTTATGGCTGGAAATCCATTATAAAAATTTCGCTACTTTCATAAAAGTAAATATGAAATTTATCTTAACCTATGCAATATTTAGCTTCAGTGGAGGATTAAATTTTATGGTAACTGTATCGCCAAAGCATCATCTAAGATGGGTTCAAACACGAAGAAATCTTTTAAAAAAGCAATTCACAAAAGTGGTAGCCACCAAACTAAAAAAATCGATTGAGACTGGTGACTCCCATATAAAAAAACATCCAAAGTCCAAATGGACTCCCGCCACAAAGTCATATGTTAGTGGCCTGGAAAAACCAACGGTAATTAAAACTGATTTAATAAAAGACTTTAACTTAGCAGAGCTAGTGGTCATGTCCCCAAATGAAACCACATTAAGTATCGCTTTCTTTGCGCCAATGGGAGATCCCTTATTAATTTGCGATTTTGAGAAAAATAAACTGACGTGGAAAAAATTTGCTGTCTCGGAAAAATCAAAAAAAGAAAATCAAGTCACCTACCTTAAAAAATTATCAGTGGGGTTAAAACGTCAAATGGGATTGACTCCACCCAAAAAAACAGTAAATCAAAAAAATCTCCGCTTAAAGAAGCGTAAAAAATAGCGTCAAATTATCGATGACAATAATTTAAGAACTGGCTCCTTAGCTTGCGGCTAAGAAGCTAAATTCTATTGG
>TARA_B110001454_G_C12723340_1_pt1 | contig 99500 bp, 107 predicted proteins | sample TARA_B110001454 | Tara Oceans TARA_B110001454 (sample SAMEA4397004) | marine metagenome | biome: Polar Biome; feature: [MES] marine water layer (ENVO:01000295) within the mesopelagic zone...; material: water (ENVO:00002006), including particulate matter (ENVO:01000060) such as...... | reverse complement strand
TCATTCCCTCACCAGAGTTCAAACACTTGCACTAAATTGCAATAGAACCCCGATGGAATCTAAAGTTGCGGCCTCTGTTTTAAAGTACGACAACTGATAGATTTATAAAACAAATGGCTGGCGTTAGGCTCCGGTTGGAGCCTGTTTATTCGGGCATAAGTTTTGGATAGACTAAATCCCATGAAGTCGGGTTTCATTTGGACGTTGTGGAAAGCTATAGTTGGATTGTCATTGATTTGGTCATTTTCCATGGCCGACACCAGCTGTTTGGACTTCTATCATTTTAAAAAACTTCAGCCTAAAATTTCCCGTGAAGAGCATTTCAAAAATTTCGATCAATCAGAGTATGACCTCGTTATAATTGGTGGCGGAAGTGCGGGCTTAGGGTCGGCATTAGATGCGACAACTCGCGGACTAAAAACACTGCTTGTTGAAGCTGATGATTTTGCTTCAGAGACTTCTAGCAAATCGACCAAACTTCTTCACGGTGGTGTTCGCTATCTAGAACAATTATGGACCAAACTTTTAACTCAGCGTGAGTGGGATCAAACACTTTACAATTTAATTAGGGACGCTTTGAAAGAACGTAAAACCGTTATTGCGAATGCGCCCAATTTAGCGCAGCCATTGGCCTTGCTTACTCCCATCTATAGTTGGCCAGAAGTTCCATACTACTGGGCGGGTTTGAAAGTGTATGATTTATTTGCTGGCAAGAAAGGGAAACTTCCAAATAGTCATTTTCTTTCTGCCGATAAAATTAAAAAGCTATATCCTCAGATTAATTCCAAAGGCCTTAGAGGCGGAGTTGTCTACTATGATGGTCAGTTTAATGATTCTAGGTTGGCCATCGGCCTTGCTAAAACGGCTACTGCCAAAGGTGCGATTTTGCTGAATCATACACGTGTTGTTGGTTTTGAAAAAGACGGCGAAAAAATCGTCGGTGTACAGATCAAAGATATGATTACTGGTGAAATTCATTCCGTTAGATCAAAAATTGTTTTAAATGCGACGGGACCATTTGCGGATAAACTTCGTCAAATGGATGATCCGTCTGTTCCAGCGATGATCTCTGGTGCTAGTGGGACTCACTTAGTTTTAGATAAACAGTTTGCTTTACCCGACACAGGAATTCTAATTCCAAAAACATCGGATGGGCGTGTGTTGTTTGTTCTTCCTTGGGAAGGCAAAACGTTGATTGGCACTACAGATAGTAAATCTGAGGTAGTTGAAAAACCAAAAACTACAGAAGAAGATATCACTTACCTTATTAAGGAAGTCGGTCAGTATTTAAGTCAGCCTATTACTCGCGCTGATGTGAAGTCATATTGGACGGGTATTCGTCCCTTGGTTTCCGATCCTAACGCCAGTGATACGGCCGCCTTGGCTCGTGATCATGTAATTAATAGAAATTCTAAATCAGGTTTGATCACTCTTACTGGTGGAAAATGGACTACTTACCGTGTGATGGGTGAGCATGCGATAGATCAAGTGCTAGTTCAGCTTGGACGTGATCCTAAAATTGAACCGTCTAAAACAGATCAATTGCAACTTTCCGAATCAGTAAACTGGTCCTCAGAGAATTATAAAATTCTGATGAACGATTATAAACTTCCAAGCGATATTGCGATTTATCTGAATCGTATTTATGCCGGTGAAGCAAAAAATCTTTTAAATACCTATCCGCTGTCTCATCAACGTATGGCCGATGGGTTGCCATTCATTTGGGCCGAAATTTACTATGCCGTTCATGTGGAATCGGCAAGATCGATTACGGATGTGCTAGCTCGTCGTGTGCGAATGGCTACAATGGACAAAAATGAAACTAAGCGTGTTCTAGATCGGGTAGGAAAGGTTTTAGCTCGTGAGCTTGGCTGGTCGGAAGAAAAACTTATTGATGAGCTTAAGAAAGCTCGCGCAGAATTTCAAATTTAGTTATCTAATTGTTTTCGATATCCTCAAAAACTTTTGCAGCCCAAGATTCTCCAGCACTGTTTGTGCGATGGATGCCGTCGGATGTTTCGGCGCCGGGTGATCCAAATGGAGTGTATTTTCTACTATCCAGTAGAGTGCAATTTTTTGCTACGGTCGTCGTTAGTGACTCAAAAAATATGTCCTGATTTTTTTGAAGTTTCGCTATGCCATTTTTCTTTGTTTTGGCTTGATCGACGCGCAAATTCGGTGGACTTACCCAAAAACATTTTTCGGTGACGGCTTGCAGGTCTTTAGAAAGCTCTTTGTAGTTTTCATCTGCGACAGAATTATTTAATGAATTCGTGCCCATGATCGCAATGACTTTGCTCCATGGGCCTTGTGATAAAATAGATTTTAGAGGAATGTAATCACCACCCTCTGAACATTTAGAAAGTTTAGTTCCTTCGCCGGCGCGGGATTGGCAGATGAAACCTTTAGGAGCTTCGGCATGAACCCAATGATATGGATGGCTAGAGACTCCGCAGTATAACGACACTTGAAAATCTTTGCGTAGATAGGAATCGAACAACGTTTTTCCCATTGATCCACAGACATGGGAATCGCCAATGATCAGAACAGATTTAGACCACGACGAGGACACTATAAATAGAAAGAATAAAAGGCATCGCTTCATACAGTTAATAAGAGCAAAATAAATACCGGTTCTAATGTTCTATATGTGGGTTGCACGCGCGGAATCGGTTTTAATGCCTCTAGAGTCAAAAATTGTCCCTAGGGTGTTAGACTTAAGTCCACGTGGAATTGAATATAGAGGCCCAGCTGTTAGACTTTTCTCTATGGATATTCAGACTTATCGTCAGCGCCGAAAAGAGCAAGAAAAAACTGCCCGCAAATATCGTGAGTTGTGTTGGGAGTGCCGTCAACCAACGGTAGGTTGTTATTGCTCAACGATCAAAATGTTCGATCCTAAAATTAAATTTGTTATTCTAATTCACCCAGTGGAAGAGCGCCGCAGAATTGCCACCGGTCGCATGACTCATCAGTGCCTTATCAATTCTGAATTAATTGCAGGGCAAGATTATTCTAACAATCAACGCGTGAATGATATTATTGATAATCCTAATTATTCATCTGTGATTTTGTATCCCGGGCGAAATTCAGTGAATTTGACAGTCGACCCTGACTTGCAATCACCTACGGCTAATCGCATTTTTTTGCCGAATAAAACTCCGGTTATTTTCGTGATCGATGGAACTTGGGCCACGGCGGGAAAGATGGTTCGTCAAAGTTCGAATCTAAGTCATTTGCCACGCATCTGTTTTACTCCGCCCGCGCCATCGCAATTTCGTGTTCGTAAGCAACCTAAGCCAGAATGCTATTCTACAATTGAAGCTGTTCATCACACCATCGAGTTACTAGGCGATAAAGTGGGATTTCCAATACAAGATAGAAAGCATGACAACTTGCTAGAAGTGTTCAATAAATTGGTAGAAACACAGATTCAGTTTGTTCAAGAGGCCTATGATAACCCCCGAAGTACTTCGTACCGCAGACCGAAAAACCGTGTCTACGATGCGCGCTTAGGTTAGGCTGTGGGTGTGATAAATAAAATCGAGCTTTTTAAAAAGTTAAGAGACGAAATTGATCGACAATTGCAACTCGCTGTCGAAGCCGTTCAGGTTACATTGGACGTTGCCACCCACGAGGAAAATAAACCAGAAAATAAATACGATACTCGTGGATTGGAAGCCTCTTATTTGGCTCGTGCACAATCCGAACGAGTTCTAGATTTAAAAGACGTGAAGATTGCGATTGAAAGTATGAAGCTTCGCGATTTTAGTAAAGGTCAACCAATTGCCATTTCGGCATTGATTCAACTTGAGACAAACGGGAAAACATTGTGGGTGCTGCTATTACCTAAGGGCGGTGGACAAAGCATTCAATATCAGGGAATAGCTATAAAGGTTATTACGCCCGAGAGTCCGATGGGGGCTCAATTGGTGGGCAAATCTGTGGATGATTCAATTGAGATCAAAGACATTGAATACGATATTGTAGACGTTGTCTAATTCTGAGATGTTTCATTTTGAATGTCGAACTGCTAGTTACCATGTGTAAGAAAACTATATAGCGTAACTTCGACTTCATGCTGTATTCAAATCTACACTATGGTTTTGAACTTGCACTACCTCTTTGTACTTCTATGAAAGGGGTTTGAGCTTGAAACATATTAATCACAAGAACGACTGGTTGACGTACGAATTTAAACCATATTTCTTTTTTGTCCTTGGTTTAGTGAGTCTTGCTTTGAAAGCCAACGTGAGCTTAACCGGTGGGAGTAGCTTTATTGCCTTTGTTTCAATTGCTACGTTATTTCTTTCGGGCGCCTATATTTTAATGGTTCGCTCTGACTATAGATTGAAAGCTTCACGTAAATAGTCATTTTCAAACTCAAATCTGTCCTTGTTGAAAAACCACCACTGCGGTGGTTTTTCTTTTTATAGCTAATTATTCAACTAATTTGAAGTTTTCGATTTTGATTTATCTTCTGGAGAAAAGCGATCTGAAGAAGAATCGTCGGTATTAGGTAAACTTCCTGTTTTTTCAGATCTATCGGCAAAAGGTGAAGCTTGTATGCGAATTTCATTTCGTACGTCTTTTACGCCGGCTACTTTTTCTACGCAATCTTCTGCTAGTCGCTTCATGCGACGTTCACTTACAGTTCCCTTCAAAGTTACCTCTCCGTCGTTCACAGCGACTTCGATTTCACTGGCGTCAACAGCATGATCGTGGAAAAGCGCTTCAGAAACTTCTTCGCGAATTCGGTCATCTGAACGTTTAAAACCCTTCGGACCTTTGCCATAATGTGTGCGACCAAACTGTTGTGGGACTTCATCATTTCGTACTGGTTGCGACCAACTTTGAGTAGAATTTTGGTCGTAAGGGGATTGTCCATAGTATGAATTTTGTCCTTCTGACTGATGAATGTAGTCAGACCGATTTGCGTTCCATTGGCTTGGGTATTCTTGTTGGGAACCATAATCGGTGGTGTTGTAGTCATTTTCCATCCCTGAATAACTTTGATTGCGTTGTTGCGAGCGCGGATGATAGGAGTTTTGTTCAGGAAAATATCGGTCATAGTCCTGATCTTGAAACCGTCTTTTGTTATCTTCGGCAGCGTAATTTTTTGAGTCTGTACGTTGATATGATGAACGACGATTGTCGCGGTCGGTTCCGTATCGTTTGTTTTGCATAAATACTCCTTTATTTGTGATAAAAGTTCTCTAAAATATATTAAGAGGAAAAACTGCAAATTACTTACCATGGCATGTCTACTGCAGTTTGCACTTTGGAAGTATTTGACCGAATCTATTACAGCACCTGTGGAAACTTGCCTCAAAGGATGGGTATGTCTGGACTAAACAGAACACTTGGATTTCCAATGTTAATTTTTTATGGCACTGGAATGATATTAGGCGCGGGAATCTATTCGATCATCGGGAAAGCAGCGCAAGTAACTGGAACAACGTTGTGGTTGGGGTTTCTATTTGCGGGAATTTCGGCATTGTTAACTGCGTTGTCGTACGCGGAACTGTCCGCAATGTATCCTAAAGCAGGGGCCGAGTTTATTTATTTAGGCAAAGCATTCAACAACAAAAATTGGATTGGCGCAAGTATTGGAATCGCAATGGCGTTGTCTGGTGCTGCTACTGCAACTACGGTAGCGTTATCATTTGCTGGTTATATTAATCAATTCTTTGTAGTGTCGCAGAGCCTTGTTGCTGCTTGTGTACTTATATTTTTCACCGGCATAGCGCTGATGGGAATTCGACAATCAGGGTGGGCAACTGTAATGTCTACTTTGATCGAAGTGAGTGGATTGATATTTATAATTTATTTAGGCGTTCAAACTGATAAACTCACTGAACACCTATCAATTCGACCGAATTCGGCAACATTAGCGGGATCTGCTTTGATAATATTTTCTTTTTTTGGTTTTGAAAGCATAGCCAATTTAGCGGAAGAGTCGAAAAAGCCAGAACAACATTTACCGTGGGCCATCATTTTAAGTGTGTTGATTTCGACAACGCTTTACTTAGGTGTAAGTGTAGCAGTACTTGCATTGCTAAGTGTTGAACAGTTGGCTCAAAGCCAAGCGCCACTTATGGCGGTGGCTCAAACTAGTTCTGCAAAAGCAGGGCAAATTTTGGGAACTGTGGCGCTATTTTCAACTGCAAACACAGCTTTGATATCTTTAATTGGTGCTAGCAGAATATTGTATAGCATGGGAAAAGAAGGGGCTTTGCCAAACATCGTAGCTAAAATTATTCCAACAAGAAAAACCCCGTGGATAGCGTCGTTAATCATATTAGCCGCAGCATTGCTACTGTTGCCATTAGGTAAGTTGGAGGTTGTCGCTAGCATTTCGGCATTAGCGACGATGCTCGCATTTTTTTCAGTAAATGTGGCATTGATTATTTTAAGGTATAGACAAAGCACAGTGGCAAGGCCGTTCAAAGTCCCGTTGAGCATTGGAAAATTTCCACTACTTCCTTTTATTGCTGCTGGTATTTCCCTAGTATTGATGACCCAGTTTGATTCTATTGTCTATACAATTGGCGGTACCCTGCTAGTCGGGGCGGCTATGGCATTTAAGTTACTTCGTTCTTGATCAGACCAAGCTACTCTTGCTAAATAGTAAATGTGAATCCTACCAACATACATGTTTTAGTCGCCTCTGAAAAATACGAATCCGATTTATTGGAAGAAATAAAATATCGCAATAATTTGGAATTAATAAAGAAAGATAATGGAATTATATGGGTAGGTGGACCTAAGCAAGTTCTTTGGTGGCCGCAGTGGCAACTTTGGAATATTCAAACTCAACCTATCGAGTCTATTTCTCAAGCTACAAAGATTTTGAAGAGTCATGGAAAGTACTGGATTAATTTAGACTACAAACTGCATCGTCGATCATCGCTAATTCAAGATGGGTTATTCAAAACTAAAATGCCTCAGGTAAAAAGAGGTCAAATTTTCGAGCTGATCAAGTGTGGGGCCTGGTTTTTAGAAGAGGCCAATCAAATTTCATACACGGACGACATCAGTATTCCTTTTAAAAATGGAATACCTGAAGTCCCTGAAGACAAATTGGCGCCGTCGCGAGCATTTCAGAAATTGGATGAGGTTTTCGCACGCATTGGACGTTTTCCCACCAAGGATGAAAAAGTTATGGATCTTGGTAGCCATCCTGGCGGGTGGACATGGGTTCTGTCCCATCTAGCTAAGAGAGTGGTGAGTGTCGATACCGTAGCGTTGGACCCAAAATTGGGAACGCAAAAGAATGTCGAATTTATCAAAAAAGATGCGTTTAAATTGTCACCTCAAGAAGTCGGAAATATTGATTGGCTTTTCAGTGATATCATATGTGAACCCGAACGATTGTATGCGCTAGTCAATGACTGGCGTGATTCCGGCTTGGTTAAAAATTTCATTTGTACGATTAAATTTAAAGGTAAAGTAGATTTTGCAGTCTTAGAAAAATTCCAGTCTATTTCAAATTCAAAAATATTCCATCTAAATGCAAATAAACATGAATTGACCTGGGTTTGTTTAACCTAACCTTGGCCCATGGGACCTCCAGATCGGCGCTTTTGGTCCTATTTCAAACCGTCGTCTAGACTTCAGTTAACAACGGGAAAATTGTTTCAACCATAGATTTAGTGAGTTTATATAGTCGAATTTTTTCTTTTCTAAGATGTAAGGCAGAGACAGATAATTTTTAATGTATGAATGATTTTTTATTTCATCAGAATAGGAAACACGGGATAGGTTCCTATTTGCTTGAGCCAAGACCTGATGAAATGGCAAACGCGATTGAATTGTTTGGTAGACTTTAGAATCAACAACGGCGCATGTTTGCAAATCACCGAGGTCACTTTCAATAAAATACTGAATTGGAATTTCGTTCTTGAATCGATATAAATTTAGTTTATTTGATAATTTTATTTTCGATAGATCTATTTCAAATCCGACATTGTTTATCTGTGCCAAAGTGGCTAGTGAATTGTAAACTCCGTCACTTGTATCCATCGAAGCTTTAAAATATTTTCTGAATTTGTGAATCACTTTCCAGTTAGGTTGTGGCCTGAACTGACGTTCCCATTTGCTTCGGGATTGATTTTTCAAATAATCATAGGCCAGCGCGGGACCAGTTCCCAAAAATTCGCCAAACAAAATAACTAGATCGCCTGGTTTGATTCCCATGCGGGTTAAAGGACGTTGTACTGACTGTCCAAGAATTGTTGTGGTTATCACTGTTTCGTTTGATGATCCCGAATCACCTCCAAGTAAGGGAATATCGAATTTCTTAAGAGTTTTTCCAATAGATTCATAAACGGTGTTTTTGACTTGTGCCGTGTGCTCTTTTTTCCATTGCGCGGAAACTAGCATGCCAATGGGCTGAGCGCCTGAAGTCGCCAAATCGGAAACGGAATTGGCGACTGCCAGATAACCCCAAGTTTCAGGATTTTTATATAATCCTGAATGAATCTCGATGGCTAAAGAATCCGTTGAGCTAGTTAAAAATAGGTCCTTCTTGAGTCTGACCACCTCGGTGTCGCTGGTATTAAACGAATTCAGCTGTTGAACATTACGAGGACTTGAACTGTAGAGTTTTTTAAGGCCTTGATATTCAAGTTTTTCGAAGAATTTAGAGTTCACGAGCCTATTTTATGACCATGCCTGAGGAGGCGGTCAACTACGCATATGGCCAAGTGTTTTTCGAGTAGTTGAATCGTGGGGTCGAACCGTTTAGTTTAGGGGCATGAAAACGATCATTTTAGTTCTTTCTATACTGCTCTTTATGGGTTGCACGACATCTTCGAAAAACTCAAAAGTTTCTCCAGAAAAAATGCAAAAAGAAAACATGAATGTTGAAAAAGACGTCAAAGCAGCGATGCCAGCTGAAGGCTTAAAAGCTTATCAGAAAGAAAAAATAGCGTTTTTGAATATTCATGATTTTCCTGATAGTGCCTTGTTGTCAGCAAAAACTAAAATGAATCCTCCAGATATGGCGTTAGATGAAGCCAAGTCGTTGCAGATGGATCGTTCCGAAATTTTACGGCAAGCTTTAGTTACATTTTGCGATGATTGCCAAAAATTTGAGGTGTTGTTGCCAATTGAAAAATTGTCGGAAGCTCAATTTAATTTTTTCTTTGATAAAATTTTCTTGCGTCAAGAAGTCGTTTTCGCTGAAATTTCTGAATTGGCGACTGAACTATCTGATTACGATAAACTTGTATTAGTCCTGAGCTCGGAAGACTATGAAAAAAACCGAGGATTTAACAAAGAGAGCAACGTGATTGCGATCACGGAATCATTTATTAAATCTGAAGTGTATGTTTTTGATTTAAAACAGAAAAAAACATTGGCTCGTATGAATATCAATCTTTCTAACAAAGATTATTTATTCTACGCTAAAAAAGATGGTGCTGATAAGTCCCAAGCGAATACGATCAAAGAGGTTAAAGAGAACTCAATCAAGACTTTGCTCAATGACGTTAGGTATGACGAGGTTTATCCCTATCCAATTTCGTCTGAATCTTTGACTTTGTTTCACTATTTTTACAACGAATTATGTAAATCTCTTTTTATGGATGCTGGATGAAAAAACTAGATGATCTTTTAAATGTGGCCTCTGAGCGTCGTGATGCTGATTGGGAAAATCAGTTTTTCGTTCAGTTTACTGGTAGTAATGTAAATATATTGTCACCAGATCCTCAAGTTGGACCGGATAATTGGCCTTATCTTTTGGTTGAATCTGATATTGAAGCAAAAGAGTCTGTTCAAAAGATTCTTCATTGGTTGCACGACAAGGGGATTGGTTTAGTTTTAAATCCTACTGAAGAATACCCAGATTATGTTTTCACTTACGGGATGATTTGGCATTTTAAAGAAACCGGTCTGTTTTATAAAACGATTGACCAAATAAAACCTGAAGTCGTTGAAATTCAAAAGAACGCTTCCGTATACTTTGGCCAGCCGTCGGAATCATTTCTGCCCGGTTATGTACGCAAAATTCTGTTAGAGTTTTTCCGTGATCAAGGTTTATTAGGTGTAAAAATCAATTTGTTATCTGATGATAACAAGAATTTCGATTTGTGTTTTTCATTGGAATCGCTAGGAAATCCGCCAACGAAGGAACATCAGGGTATTGCAGAGGCGATCAGTTGGTTTCTGCCGCCTCACTATTCAATCGTACTTATCAGTGAACAGGGCTTGCCGCCCTTCGGCCCACTGTAGTTGTTATTGAGTATCTTTTTCTAATTCACCGGGTTTTGGTAGCAGGTCCATCAGGCATTCGCGCCAATACTCGGGAGCATCATCCGAATAATCTACTGCAATGTGAAATCCTTGTTTGCCTAAAAATTTTGTTCGTTTAATTTCCCCGCTGATTTCCATATTCATTGGCTCAAGCTTTAAGTAAACGCGGTTACCAACTAGCATATCTAAATTTAAATTTCCTCTTAAAGACTGAGGAATTAAATCATCTCTTAATACTGTCAGCAAAAGGCCAGTAGATGAGGCTTCTACGATCTGGCAGTTCTTTGCGATTTTGGCTAGATCATCAAGTGAAGCCATGTAGGAAACTTTTATTGGTTCGACTTCTTTTCTGGGAGCCGAGCGAGTGTCTTTGTAGGCTGGCTTTTTGGCCTTCGGGGTCTTTGCGGGTTTCTTAGCTGTTTTTTCCATCGTGTTGTCCCTCTTTCAGGTGTTGCTGATTAAGTATTCGGACAGCTCAGGACTTAAGTTAAGCCTTTATTTCCAAATAAAATCGATTTGGCATCTTTAATTTATACAGTGTCAAAATAGTAGACGAAATCTGAATAGATTTTTTTGACCTAACATTACGCGTGTAAACTAGTTCTTCACGCGTAATGTTTACCCGTCAATAATCGCTTTGGCGATCGCTAGCTGATGATCATCATTGAAGACACAAATGCCGTGAATTTTAGATAGCGATTTGCCCGTAGGTGATGTTTTCGCAGTTGCGGTAAAGTTAGCTGTTTTGAAAAATGGAATCTTTTGGTCAGTTACATTATTTAGGCCTGTGACGATGACGTCAGTAACCGATTTAGGCTGCACGATGAAGGGCACCGATTTAAATGCGGCCTCTTTGATTGACCAAAGCAATTGGAAATTAGGATCTAAGGTTAATTCTTTGTCTTGGCAAATCCGTTCGACAACAGACTTTTGAATGCGCACGCGATTTTCGAAGTCGACACCGACAGGTGAGGAATCTAAAACGAAAACACCAACATCTTCCGTGTGTGAAAGCGAACTATATAAATCTTTTCCGGGAACACCGATCTTCTGAGGAACATTTCGTAAATCTAAAGCATCTTCGAATACGAAATTTTTTTTGTCTTTTAAGTAATTATATAAAGCTGTTCGCAGATCAAAACGATTTTTGGTTTTCTTTTCGAAAGGATCGCGTGACTGAGTTTTAAAAGGAAATATTTCAAGATAGAAATCAGGCCCCATAACCGATGATACGAAACTAGTTATCTCTACTGAAGCAAATTGCATTCCCTACCCGAACGTATCAGGCAAATACTGTGGGCCATGATACACTTTCACCTTGAGCGATTTTCATCATTCGATCAAGTGAAACTTGTGCCTTCACACGGGTGGCTTCATCTACCTTTACTTCGGGTTTTAACGTTTCAATAGCGTGTTTTATTTTTTCTAAATCATTGAGTTTCATAAAAGGACAATCATTACAAAGACATCCTTTATCCTCTACGGGCGCTTGTATTAATTGAACGTCGGGACGGGCCTTTTTCATCTGATGAAAAATTCCAGTTTCAGTCGCGACAATAAATTTTTTCTTTGGATTTTTTACAACCTCATCCAGCAGTCTAGAGGTCGAGCCGACTACGTGGGCGTATTGCAGGACCGATGCTTCGCACTCGGGATGGGCAATTACCAAAGCATCTGGGTGTTCCATGGTAAGTTCATGCAGACGACGAGCATTGAATAGCACGTGCACTTGGCAGGAACCATTCCACATTTCCATCGGTCGATTTAATTTTTTGCTGAGATAATTTCCCAAATGTTGATCGGGGCCGAATAATATTTTTCTATCTTTAGGAATCGAGTTAATAATTTTTTCAGCATTCGATGATGTGATGATCACATCAGAAATCGATTTCACTTCAGCGCTGGAATTAATGTACGTAACCGCGATGGCTTCGGGATTTGCTTTTCTCCAGGCGTAGTATTTATCAAATGGCGAGCTATCAACCAATGAACAGCCTGCATTCATATCGGGAACAAGAACTGTTTTCGTTGGATTTAAAATTTTCACAGATTCAGCCATGAACACGACGCCGGCTAAAAGAATAATGTCGGCTTTTTCTTGTTGGCCTTTTTGCGCCAAGAAATAACTATCACCCACATGATCGGCAAGATCCTGTATGGCGCCGTCTTCATAGTAGTGAGCCAATATCGTGACGTTTTTTTTCTTTTTAAGTTCGCGGATTTCTTGACCCAGATCGTAGCCCAATTGCTTACCCTTTAGAGCTTAAAGATTAGCTCCACCTTTAAGAACGTTGATAATCGATTTTGAAGCGCTTCGTAGCGATTCAAAAACGCCGGTGCCATCGTTGGCAATGGCTTCAAATTCTGGCGAGTTGTAATGGTTTAAAGAAGCTCTGAGTTCAGGCAATGAAGCGGCATTTGGTAAATCGCGCTTGTTATACTGCATGATCAAAGGGATTTCCTTAATATCATAACCCTGCTGTTCGAGATTGATTTGCAAATTTTTGAAGGCTTCTAAGTTTTCATCCATACGCTCGATTTGCGAGTCAGCGACGAAAATGACGCCATCTAAACCTTTTAAAATCAATTTCCTTGAAGCATCGTAAACGACTTGGCCTGGTACTGTGTATAGATGGAATCGGGTTTTAAAACCACGAATTTCACCGATATTCAGCGGAAGGAAGTCAAAAAACAAAGTTCTCTCGGTTTCAGTGCTTAGATTCATTAATTTAGATTTTTGGTCCGGAGTGGTTTCTTTGTAAACCCATTGCAAGTTAGTCGTTTTACCACCTAAAGAGGGACCATAGTAAACGATCTTACAGTGGATTTCTTTAGCATTATAGTTGATAAACGACATTACTTTCTCCGTCCGTGTGATTCTTATTACAGTTCTACTCTGTTTTCTAAAGCGCGGCTCATCGTACGATCATCAATGAAGTCGATATCGCCACCAATAGGTACCCCGTGCGCAATTCTTGATAATTTAATTCCAGAATTTTGTAGGATCTTCGTTAAATACAAAACAGTCGTATCGCCTTCAAGATCCGCATCCAAGGCCATGATGATTTCACGAACTGGATGAGCTGTGCTGGATTGATCTTGAATACGTTTTAATAATTCTCTGATTTTTAAATCTTCCGGAGTAATCCCATCAAGTGGTGATAAAGCTCCATGAAGTACATGATAGCGTCCACGGAATGCGCCAGAGGCTTCGATGCGCATAACGTCCGAGGGTTCTTCTACTAGGCAGATCATTTCATTCTGACGGTGCGAATCTTTGCAGAATCGGCAGATGTCGCTATCTGTGTAGTTGAAGCATTGTGGGCATTCGTGCACTTCCGATTGAACTCGTTGAAGTGCATCGCTCAGATCGGCCGAGTACTGTTCACGCGACTTTAAAATGTAATACGCTAGGCGCTGAGCCGTTTTCGGTCCAATGCCTGGTAATTTAGTCAATTCGTGAACAAGTTTCTCTAGAGCCGATATGTGAAGCATTAAAACATTCCTGGGATGCCCATGCCGCCAGTGATTTTTTCCATCTCTTTAGCCATGGTTTCTTTTGCTAGTTTAAGAGCATCGTTCGTTGCCGATACAACCATTTCTTCTAACATTTCAGCATCGCCTGATTTGAAAACATCAGGATTGAATTTTACAGATACAAGTTTGTTATCGCCAGTGACAACAGCTGTAACTGCGCCACCACCAGAAGTTCCAGTAAATTCTTGTTTACCGATTTCTTCTTGAGTCTTTTTCATTTTAAGTTGCATTTGGTTGGCTTGTTTCATCAACTGAGCCATTCCGCCGCCGCCGAATCCTTTCATAACATACCTCTACTTTTTAGAGTCAGACTTGATTTCAGTCACGCTCTTTACAGTTCCATTAAAAACCCGCTGTGCAGCTAGCACTTTGGGGTCGTTCATAATTTTTTGTTTTACTAGCTCTTCGCTCTGTAGGGTTTTTTTCTGCACCATCACTTGGGCAGAAGTTCCTTGAGTTTCACCGCTAGTGGATACCACGAAAGAATACCCAGTGCCCCAAAAGGAATCAACAAATCCTTGCATTTTTTTCTTATTGTCAGCATCGCTTAAGATGTCTCTTAGGAATGCATTTGTCTTGCTGACTCCCAACATCAGCTTATTGGCTTCTTCTTTTACGAAGATCAAATTTTCAAGTTTGGCACCGAACAAAGAATCAGCACCACGGACGCGATCGATAAAGGCAACCCAGCGATCTTCCGGAGTTTTACCGGTTACAAAGCCAGATTGTTGAGCGCGGGCTTGCGGCGCTGATGGGGCCTGTTGCGCGGATGGGTGTGGTGTCGAGGCCGCTGGTTTTTGAGTCACAGACGCTTGCACGGTCGATGAATTATTCAAAGCCATTGATCTGGGCGCAGTCTGGGCGTGCGCTGCCGGGACAGGCTGACTACGTTGAGGCTGGGCCAAATTCGTCGTTCCTGACTGAGACAATTCTTTTAACAAAGTTTGCAGATCATCAATTCGGGGCGAGGTCGCCAGACGCAGCAACAAAACTTCAAGAACGATATAGGAATCTTGAGATTTAGACAGATCCTGGATGGCTTTTAACAACAAATCGAAAAGGTGATGGATATCTTCGGTGGATGCTTTTTTTGTGTACGTAGCCAGTTCTTGGAATTCACTTTCAGGAATTTCCACAATCGACAAGGCTTCAACGCCGGCTGTTTTAACCACCAGTAAATGACGAGCTAGCTCTACAAGTTCCGTCATGAATAATTCAGGGTCAGTGGCCGTTAAACGCATTTTTTTAAGTAGCTCAACTAACTGGGTCGAATTGCGATCAAGAATCGCAGCCAATGTATCAAATAATAAATTACGATCAGTAAGACCCAAGATTTCCTGTGTTTTGGCTTTGGTCAGCGGACCGTTCGAAAAACTGATAACCTGATCCAGTAAGCTTTGGCTGTCGCGCATAGATCCGTCGCCTTGTTTGGCGACTAACCAAAGAGCTTCTTTTTCAAATTCAATTTTTTCAGAGGTGCAAATGTGCGCCAGTTGATCAGAGACTTCTTTTAAACTAATGCGACGAAAATCAAAACGCTGACAACGGGACAAAATCGTTTGCGGGATCTTGTGGACTTCAGTTGTCGCCATGATGAAGATGATATGTTCAGGTGGCTCTTCCAAAGTTTTCAGTAAAGCATTGAACGCAGATCCCGATAACATGTGAACTTCATCTATGATGAAGATTTTAAATTTACCCGTAGACGGCATATAGCCAACGGTTTCGCGAAGTTCACGAATAGAATCCACACCGTTGTTGGATGCTCCATCGATTTCGATAACGTCAACAGAACGTGATTCCGCAATCTCTATGCAGCTATCACAAACACCGCAGGGAACCAGTGCGCCGTTGTCGTCACTGATAGAATTCGGACAACGAAGGGCTTTAGCTAGAATCCTTGCAGATGATGTTTTTCCCGTTCCGCGTGGACCCGTAAACAAAATGGCGTGCGGGATACGATTATTTTTTAAAGCATTATTTAAAGTTTGAGTGATGTGTTTTTGGCCAACGATTTCTTGGAAAGACTGAGGACGATATTTTCTGGCAATAACTTGATAACTCATTAGCGCGTCTTTCTTTTTAGGACATATCCTTAGGATATAACCCAGCTACGTTGGAAAATAAAAATGCCGAGCACCCCATATCACATGGTTCGACGAGTACCGTTGCTTCCTTCCGGACCTAGCGGGGTTCGTCATCAAAGCCATTGTATGGGACCCGGCATCTCTGGTCTAACTTAGATTCTGTAGGCATTCATCCGATAACGCGACGCAATTCGTTAAAGAGTTTAACCCTCTAAATTGGGCTCGACTGACTAGATGTAAAAGAGCGAATTCGTTGTTCAATATCATTACAGAGGAAGCCCATAAATGGGCTCCTGACTTGATCTAAACGAATAGAGAGCTAATAGAGGGGGGAATAGGCCTTGCTAAATTATTACATATGCAAAAACAGCAAGGGCATTTGCTTTTATTTCTATTTATTTTTATGGGAGTTTCTTTTAGTTCAGTATGGTCCCAAGCTAAAGACATCGGGTTCAGGTGTCGGTCTGTCTATGCCAATCCAACAAATTTTCCACAAATAGCTTATTCTGGCGTACTCGTAGAATTGACAGATGGAAAACAATCGTTAGTTTATGTTCCAAATTCTTGGGGTCCTGGCCATGAGTCTGCCATAAGAAGCATTATTTTGAAATATGAAGAAACAAATCCCGTAGTTAAAACATTGTGGATGGGCGAGTTTTCTTTGCGCGAAAAGGCTGGCGGTAAAAACCTTCTGGTAGCTGTTAATGATATCAGCGGAGAGTATTTTAAATCAACCAAGCACCAATCATATGGCGAAGTTCCCTATCACAATGATATTAAGGCCATGAGGGACTATGTCAGCAAAAATGATTTATGGGATGCAAGTCACACCAAGTATGTGCCGTTCAAAGAAAGCCAAGCACATTTGGATTGGACTTCTGAATATTTAAAGCAAGAGTTGCAACTTTCTAATACGGCTCATGAAATTGGAAATGTATTAAACGGTGTTATTTCGAGCGGCCAGATAATGGAGATGGATCATTCTAAACATGGAATGTTCCTACCGCTACTCATGTCGGGATTACCCAAGTATATGTCCACTCTAGAGGTGTTATCGAAAGAAAGTGCGTTTGATAAGAAAGTGATTCGCCGTCTGTTGGTTATGTCGGAGATTTTTATGACTAGCGGGAGCATTACGGTTGACCAACTAGTTGAATTTAACGACGTCAATAACCAGCTACTAGATAACTGGCGCGAGTATTCAAATTTCTTAGCAAGTAAAATGAAAATAATTTAAAATTTAGCCTCAAAATTTTATATCACGCACCCAGTGACACGTGTAACCGCCGGGATTCTTTTGAAGGTAGTCTTGGTGATAGGTTTCAGCGCTGTAGAACGGACCAGCAGCGACGATCTCAGTGACGACGGGCTTTTTCCAGGCTCCAGATGCGTCGACCAGTTCTTTGACCTTTTTAGCAGTTATTTCTTGATCAGGAGATAGGAAAAAGATGGCGGAACGATATTGTGAACCACGATCGTTACCTTGTTGATTTAAAGTGGTCGGATCATGAATTTTAAAAAAATATTTCAAAATATTTTCGTACGAAGTTTTTTGTGGATCGAATTGAATTTCGATGGCTTCGGCATGACCAGATGTTCCCTTTTTAACGATTTCGTAAGTAGGATTTGGAATCACGCCACCTGTGTAACCAACTTGGGTAGAGATAACGCCAGGCTGAGTACGAATTAATTCTTCCACGCCCCAGAAACAACCACCAGCAAGAAGGGCCGTTTCAGTTTTCTTTGCAGTATCGTTTGATGTAGTCATTTCTTTCTTCTTCTTTACAGGTTTGGCATCAGCATTAACATTGAAGGAAAACCAGGTGAAGAAAAAAATAGAGAGGAAAAGAAACTTTGTCATTTGAAGGAGCCTCGCATTTAGATTTGATTATAAAAACAAAACGAACGGGGACTCAAATCAATTATGGTTTCTTCTGATTTTTCTGAAGCTTTTGAATTTCCTTAGCGTCCATTTTAGATTCTAGTTTTTTAGAGAGTTTTTCAATGCGCTCGCGAATGTTAGGCGGCAAAGAAGATAAAAACTCAGCCGGGTTTTTAGAATATGAAGTGAGGGATTCAAGGGCCTTTTCTGGATTATCTTGATTCATTTCCATCAATATCGGAAGAATATCAGCAGAGATAGAATACAATTCCCCAGAATCTTCTCCCGCTAATTTATTTACCATATCATCAACTGATTTCGCTTTAGGATCATCAGCGATCACTGACTTTCTACGAGCAGGATCGCTAATTAGATTCTGAGTGTCTTTCATGGCGGCTGCTGACTCAGCGGAAGTCTGGGAGAATGATGGGAGGGAGATGAGTAGGGAAAATGCTAAGGCATATTTATACATAATGATTTCCTTGTTGGGATATTTAGTTATCGGGATAAAATTTGGAAAACGAAAGAAAATTACTCAGTATATCGAATTGAGACATTTTTAAAAGTAACAGAAGTCTCATGTGCAGAATTAAATACTAGAATTAATTTTATAAAACTCGAACGCTGGTTCTTCATAGGGATGAGTGTCTTTCAATGCTTTTAAAGCACTTTTTAAACAGCTTTCTTCGCAAACCATCTCAACCTTATATTCTGGCACTTTTTCAATAATATTTTCATGTCCAATATAAGGATTACTTGAGGCAAGGGGTCGGAATTGGCCTTCACCCAAAGTTGCCCAGCAACAACGATCGTAATTTTTATATCTGCCAGCACCTGCCGAGAATAAAGCGCTTTTAACAACCTCTAAATGCGTTTGTGGGACGTAAAATGAAAGTCTTAGCAAATTTTTCATATTGATCCTTTTCAATTGGGCAAAAGATTTGCCGATGCTATCATATTTTTCGTTAGTTAACGATTTAATATATAGCAGATTTTTATATAACTAAATATGAAATTTCACTTTAGAACTATTCCATCCAAAATCTTTTTGTTGTTTTTTGCAATCACCGTACTATTTGTTGTTGGATTTGGGATTAGTTCTTATCTTTTTAGGACAACAATTAATCGAGTAGTTCTTCATTTTAAAGAAGATATCGTTTCATCGTTCAATGACAATTATCTCGCCGACGTAAAAGCAAATCGCCTAGACGTGATTTCAAGTTTAATTGATGAGAAAATTGAGCGAATATCATTAATTTTTAATAATCTTGAAAGAAATGTGGACGTCTTGGCAACTGCTACAAAAGACATATATGATCATCACCGTATAGATGTGACACCTAACTCAGATATTGACCCAATTGCGTTTTCAAAGAAATTGGAATTTAAGAAGACTCTAAAAAAAGACAAAAATTTTTTAAACCCAGTATCTTTCGAATTTCCAGATATTCTGATTTATGATTCAAATCTTATAAGCCTATATAATCAAATGTATTGGCGACTAACCCCTTTCTTAAAAGCCTTTTACGGGAAGTATAACAGTATCCTCTGGACATACGTGGGATTTCAAAAAGATGGGTCTGTTCTTAATTTTCCTGGAAACTTCTCGGAGCCGGATGGGTACGATCCTAGAACACGTCCTTGGTATCAAAAAGCTCATAAAAACAAGGGTGAAGCCGTTTGGACAGAGCCATACTTCGATACTGGGAATAAGTCTTTGGTTCTAACTGTCGCTAAAGCAACTTATGGCAGCAACACGAACGAGCCTTTATTTGTGTCGGCTGCCGATATTGTTGTTGAGAAACTAATTAGGGACATTATAAATATAAATATCGACAAGAGTATGTTGCCAATTCTCATTTTGAACGAGTCGAATCAAGTAATTTTCAAGCGTGATGATGAAGATTTAATGGGTGATTGGAAAGATATACCTAAATTTATTTCTAGTTCGTCTTTTTTTTCAAAAGAAGAACATATATCTTATAATGCAATCGAAGACGTAAAGTATTCAAAATTTGAATTTAGAAACAAAAATTACTTTGTTTTTAAGCGTAGATTGCCTCGTGCCAACTGGAGTATCGTATTTTTACTTGATTCAAATTATATTGATGGTTTTACAAGTAATTTTGAAAAGAAATTTAATTCACTGGCTAAGAGTTCATTCGAATCGGTAGAGAATTCAAAAAATTTTAGCGATCGTATTTTGTTCCTAATTGCCATATTGCTATGTGTTTTCATCACAACTAGTTTTATTTTATTAAATAGAATGGTTGTAAATCCTCTAAGGCAATTGCTTTTCCTGATAAAAAACTTTGGTAAAATAAGTTTAGATGACTTTTTAAGTAAAGACTTCGAAAGGGCTTCAGGCGAATTGAGGGAGATATCTGATGAACTTAAAAACCTTAAAGAAAGTGAGATTGTTTATAAAGAGACTAGAGTTCAGCAAGAGATTTTGAAAGCTGAAAACGAAATTAATGCTCAAATATCTCATGATATCCGTTCTCCGCTAGCCGCACTTAATATGGTGCTTGGAGAAATTAAAGAATTACCCGAAGACTATCGATTGATAATCAGAAATGCTACCCAACGTATTAACGATATTGCAAATGGATTATTAAAGAAAGGTACCAGAGAATTACTTGTAGGAGATGGGTATAATGTGATTCAAGCAGCTACTCCAATTATGCTAGTTGCTTTGCTCGACTCCATCCTGAGTGAGAAAAGGGTTCAGTTTAGAGAAAGATTAAATCTGGAAATTTCGGGAGAACTGAATGATGGTTATGGATTATTTGCAAATCTAAATCCAGTAGAATTTTCTAGGGTTATTTCCAATCTAATAAATAATTCTGCTGAAGCTATCTCAATTGACGGTGTAGTCTCTGTTTCAATCAATGGATTTGAAAACGAGGTTGTAATTACTGTTTGTGATAATGGCGTGGGTATCCCACCGGAAATTTTAGAGCGGTTAGGAGATCTTGGAGTCACTCATGGAAAAGCGGGCACAACTGGAGGATCAGGTCTTGGAATTTACCACGCGAAGAAGACAATCGAAAATTTGGGCGGTCGTTTTTCAATCGAATCTACAGTTGGAGTTGGCACTAAGGTAAGCATAATGCTTCCGAGATGTTCTACTCCTCAATGGTTCGTTAAATTTATTAAGTTAAAACCAAACGATGTTATAGTTTCCGTCGACGATGATCAAACAATTCATCAAATTTGGTCGGGCAGGATACAAACACTAAACTCTATATTTCATAAATCGGTGTCTCATGTGACTTTTTCATCGGGAGAAAAATTTGAACAATGGCTCGAAAATGGCAATAGAGATAGCGTGTCTTTGTTCTTGATTGATTTTGAACTTTTAAATCAACCAAGGAATGGACTTGCAATCATTGAGCAATTAGGAATTCAGGAAAAGTCAATTTTAGTAACGTCACGATTTGAGGAATCAAATGTTAGCATAAAATCTGAAAGCCTTGGAGTTCAAATGTTACCAAAAACCTTGGCTGCGTTTGTTCCATTCTCTTTTGAAAGTGAATTAAAAAAGTATTCAGCGGTTTTAATTGATGATGATAAATCGATTATCCATACTACTTGGAAAATGGCTGCAGCAAAAAAAGAGGTTTCAATTTTGTGTTTTTCAAATGCAAAAGAATTTTGGATGAATGCGTCCTATATCGATCGAGATTCTGCAATTTTTGTTGATGTAAATCTTGGCGATGGAGTGAGGGGGGAAAAAATCGCGCAGGAAATTATGGATGCGGGTTTTACTAACGTCTCGTTAACAACCGGCTTTGATCCAAAACTGATTAATGTCCCACAGGGTATAAAAAGAGTGGTCGGAAAAGATCCTTTGCTCTGATAGTAATTTCGAAAATCTTAGATGATTGGCAAGAAATAGCATTTATAAAAATCTTATAGTAAATCTATGTATTTTAGTTCTAGATTTTTAGTTTTGGCTTTTTCCCATGGGTATTCGGAATTATACTTGAAATTGAAAACTTGTCCGTCTACTCTAACTTTGTCTATTTTCGAAAAATCAATTTCGCCGAATAGCCATGTTGGATGATTTAAAATTCCTTTATTAATAATTCCATCCTTAGGAAAGTCGGAATCTGCAGGGCCGTACAAGGCGCTGTACCCATTATTAATATCAACTGCCTGCGACCATGTAGCGGTGCCAACTACCGGAGAAACCCCAACATAAATTTGGTTCTCTAACGACCGGGCGCGAGCACCTGTATGAACTCTGTTCAATCCGTGAAAAGTCTCTGTGCAGCTAGGAGAAATGATTAGCTTTACTCCTGAGGCTGCTAATAAACTGCTGGGCCAAGGAAATTCGATATCGAAGCAAGTTTGTATTCCTATTTTTCCGAATCTAGTATTAAAAATTTTGAGCTCTGTTTCACTTGCTGAAATTCCCCAAACGTCCTCAAAGCGGGTCATATGCAGTTTGTCTTGAAAATCATATTTTCCATCGGGGGAAATTAAATATGTTCTATTGTAATATTTGTTTTTAATCTGTAGAGGAAATGATGGCGTAGATATATAGATTGAGTATTTCTGTGCGAAATGAATATATAAGTTCAAAAACTTGTCATGGAGTGCTTGAATTTTATCTAATTGTTTTTTCAAATCTATAACATCGTTATTGGGTATTAACGATGCGAGCTCCATGGAACCGTATTCGGGAAAAACCAAAATATTACTTTTGTGTTCGGCTGCTTTTTTTATCCATATTTCGATATTATCTTTCCAATCGCTTTCTGATTTGTAAAAGTGAATAGGATATTGCGCTAGAGCTAAGTTAAACATTTTATTTCCATTTCTTTGCCCAATAAACCATTGGCTTTGAGGATTCTTCTCGATCTCCGATATCCTTCCAGGAAAATGAAGAAGTTAATTGAGGTTCCTTTCTGTATCCTAGAGAAGTCCAAAACGAATCTAATGCCACGTAATTTTTCGGCCTAAAAGCGTGGTCATCGGGGCGGTTTACAGCACAGAAGCATGTTATTCGATATTTATTAAATGACATCGCGTGATCTTCGCGAAATTGGAAAAATTTCTTTCCGATGCCTAAACCGCGATATTCTTTTTTCAAAATACTCTCGCCAAAATAGAATATTTCATCCTGTTTCATGCCCAGTTTAATAAATGGTTCTTTTACATAGTCGGTTTCATGGGAAAGTGGAAGGGCTGTTGTTGCTCCAACGACATTTGACCCATCCACTATCAAAGTTAAAATACTATCTGGAGACTGTTCGTAAACTTTCAAATATTTTTCTTCGTATGTGAGGTCTCCTTCATATAAATAAGGAAAGTCTCGAAAAATTTCGATTCTGAGTTTCGCAATTTCATTTCGATGTTTCGCAATCTCAGAACCTTTTAAGTGCAAAAATCTTAAATTATTTTTTTCGATCACTGAACAGCTTTAATCCATTGAGGCAAATTGTAATAAGTTGTAATTCTACTAATTTTTCCATTTTTAAGTTCGAAAAAGGTTCCGGCTCTAACGGAATATTTTTGATTTCTTGCTTCAGGCAAACCTTTGTCAGTTTTTAAATATGTTCCATCAACAATAAATTCAGCAGATACACGATCTTTTACGCTTGGTGAAGACATGATTGTTATGTCTCTTAAATTTTCTTTGTAACATGTATCCATATGCTTCATGAATTCTTTAAAAAGAGGTAGGCCATTTCTTGTGTCGCCTTGGTTTACTTCGTGTGCGACATCCTCATGAAGAAGTGAAATCATGCCTTCATTATTTCCTTGGTTAAAAAAGTCGAAATACTTTTTAATTGTATCAACTGCGTCCATGTTTACTCCGTAGTTAAGTTTGTTTCCCTTTGAAATCTTACAGTTTTATGCGGGGAAATTTAAATATTTTATCGAAACATTTCCAGAACTAGAGGTTTGATAGTAAAAACTCCGCTAAATTAAGATGGTTTAGTTTGGGATGTTTTGATTCTCGGTAACATAACAAAAGTAACAACTTTGGGAAGGTGAAGGACACTATTTGCGCCTAAGTTGTTGATATTTATCTCAATAAGAGAATTTCACCGCCAAAATCCATGTATTCCTTACTGGGACCAATAGGTTAGAACGATTCAAATTGCGACTGGACCGCTTTTTGGATATTTACTAAGTCAGACACGCAATTTCGAGGAGCTTACATGAAAGCCTTAGCAATGATTATCACTTTGATACTAACACAACAAGTATTAGCAAGTAATTCATGCTTCGACACTCAAGCCGTAAAAGACTTGATCGCTGCTTCTAAAGAACTTGATGAGTGCTTCGATAAAGATGTTAACAACTGCAATATTGATAAAATGTCAGTCGAAGATCAACGCGAACTAAATAGCCAACGTTTAATCCCGCACGATAGAACTAAAGATACGTTGATGAACGATGCTACAGGCGCTGTATCAGCAAATTTTGATTCGAGTGTTGAGGCTGCATCTGGCCAAAAAATTTCTAGCTGCCATATCATCACGTCAGCACATTTACTTTATAAAAACACAAACGTTCAGGTAGACAATCAAGACTTCCCTGCTCTGAAAGATTCTGAACAATTTGATATTAATTTCCATTCTGGTCAAACTTGTGATGCAAGATTATTCGAAAAATCTGTTGGCGCTCAAGTTTATTTTAAAATGACTGATGCTGGAAAAGACTTCGTTTGCAGCAAACAAGACAACAGCGGTAAATGTTTAGAAAGAAGATTTTTCGGCAAAAGCGACCTTGTAATTTTAAAATTAAAAAACTACAATAAAAACGATAAAAACTTCTTCAAATTGAAAACTACTCCAAATGCAATCTCAGCTGCAGGTGACAGAGTTAACTGCTGGGGTTATCCAGAATACAACAACCAAATCAAGTTATCTAAAGATATGTCTGATAAAATGCTTTGGTTTCAAAAAGACGCAAAAATTTTTAATGGTAACTACGACAGAGGTGTCCTTACTAACGCAATCGCTTATCCCGGCATGTCTGGTGGAGGATGCGTAGCTTCAGCAAAACCAAATGAATTGATTGGTGTTTTTGCCGCAGGTAACAGTGCAACTGGCCATTCAGCGGTAGAAGTAACTGCTAAAACTGCAGATACAAAAAGCGCAAACTTCTTATCTTCATTCCAAACATTAGCTGAGAGATACAAACAAGCTACAAACAAAGATATCGCGGATCTTGATAAAGAATGTGAATAAGATGGACGCAGTAGTATTAGGCGGAACTGGATTAGTTGGGGGCCTTTTAGTTGAGGAGTTATCCAAAACTGACCAATTCGAAAGAATCTTTTTAATTGCCAGAAAAAATATTCAATCTCAGTTTAAAAAAAAATCCGTAATTCTTATAAAAGACCTTAGTGAGATTCCTAAATTGGATCTTAGTTTAAACGCGCCGGTCTTCTTCTGCTGCATAGGATCCACTATAAAAAAGGCAGGAAATAAAGAAGCATTTAGGAAAGTAGATTATCAGGCCGTTGTTGATTTTGCAGAATTAGCCAAACAAAAAAACGCATTACATTTCTCATTAGTTTCAGCGAAAGGATCAAATCCGAAATCACGTTTTTTCTATAACCAGACGAAAGGTGAAGCTGACAACGCTGTTCTAAATATGAACCTGAAATCGGCTACTATATTTAGGCCCGGGTTATTAATTGGAGATAGGAACGAATCTAGGTTTTTAGAGTCCGTTGCCATTGGTATTGCCAGAAAGTTAGAGAATTTATTCGGCCAAGATAAATTAAAACCGTTTATGACCTCAGCTAACGTATTGGCTAAGGCAATGGTAGACGATAGTTTGGCTAGAAAAAGTGGATACAAATTAGTCGATTCTAGCGAAATTTAAAAAGAAAAGTTTTTAAAAATACCCAATAAGCTTAAGTATTTACCATGTTTGTCCGAATAATTTATTGGGATGAACCATATTAAAATAGTGCTTCAGATTTTAGTTTTGTTTTCTGGGTTTGCCGCATTCGCGGAGTCGACATGCACACTTTTATCAAAAGATGTCGAGCAGAGAAAATATTCATTCAAATGTAACAACGAAGTTGTGAATATTCAATGCGCAATAAAAAACTCAACAGTTTGCAAAGTAAATATCAGAGAGAAATTAAAAAGTTCAAGTTTTGAAATTACAGATGATCAGTTTAATTCATTGAATCTATTTTCAAATTCTGACCTTGTGAAAACTGAATGTGATGGTTCAAAAAAACTTTGTAAAATGGATGGCAACGTATGCAAGAGATATCAAAGCCTTTACGATAGTGCCAAAGTAAAATTAATTAATGATTTTGGAGGTACGGGTCGATGCAGCGGAGGCTTAGGAGCGTCTATCCAAGATATTGGTGCTTTTTCAGGTGCAGTTGTTTCTGAAGTAGAATTTAATAAAAATAATTGCAATGTAATGTCTACTATCGCAACCCAATCTTTAAAGAATAGAATTTCCGTTTTTGCAAAGGTTCTGGATGCTCCCATCTTAGATAGGACTTCATTTTTGTATAGTTGTGTAAAGCCTAGTGGACAAGTTACAACTGGTAATTTGGATGCCGAGGTAATGAAAAAAATTCCAGCACTCCTAGAGTTTAAAAAAACGATGTTAAGCAAGATGGATTCTTCAGAGCAACTAAAAGGGTTAGTCTGTGGCCCACAAAGTGACATTTTTTATGAAAAGGACAAACTAAACATAAATAATGTTATTTGTGCTATTGTTGAGGAGTCTAAGTTAAGTTTATCAGATAAAACAATTAGCTGCGTCGATATTGAAAAAGGAACTCACTCCGACAGATTCTCCAACGCAAGAGATGCGGAGCAAAACGGCGCAGCCCTAGCCAAAGCCGACACGGTTCCCCTGGAAAGCAAGCCTATGCCCGAAGTGATGACTTCACAAGTCGGTAAACCGATCGGTTTAACTCCAGCCCTAGCTCAAGTTGATCAAGCGGTTCCAGGATCAGGCACGGCTCAAGGTGTGGCTCCGTCTGAGGGTAACATCGCAACGGGTGCCGTTCGTACTATTTCTGCTAGCGCTGCAATGCAAGCTGGGCAGGCGTTTGCTCCTGTTTATGAAAAACTCTCTAACATGGCTAGTTCTGTGTCTTCATCGGGGCGTACCAGTGTGATTGGTCGTAGTAATTCACCTAAAATCAACACAGATGCATCCGGTGTCGTTACTGTTAGCCGTAAACTTCCTTCTTCTGATTCAAGGGCGTCTGTTGATCCCGATGCGCTTGTTGCCGCTGCCGGTTCTTCTGGTGGCGCTATTGCTAACAATATCGACGGAGATTCTAACAAAGCTTCTAAAGCCGCTGGTCTTCAGAGGTCTACTGCTAATAATACTGACGAAGTCGCTCCTGTAGGTGGTCCTCGTCCTATCAGCCTTTCTAGTTCACGGTCTGCTGGTGGTGGTCCTGGTAAAGCGGCTGCCAATGTTGCTTCTGGTGCTGCCAATACCGAAGCCGTTTCTTCTGCTGCGCTTGCCGCTGTTCAACAGAAAATCACGGAATTAACTACACCGGCTAAAATTGAAACTTTCTTTAAAAAAGAAGCCTCTAATATCGCTGATTTACGCAATCTTCTATATTCAGATGCGACTAGCAAATTACTGGCCGCAAAAGGAATCCGCGTTGTTAATCAAAGTGGTGATGTTTCGGGTGAATCGATGACAAAAGCAAAATATGTATTCAGTGATGACGGTATTAAGTTCACTAAGTTAAATATAGGCAAGAAAAATTAGGTTAAGTTTTTTCGGGGGATGGGCTAGTACATGATGAAAAAGAAATCGTTTTTATTAATTATAATCGCCGTCTTCTGGGTCAGTTACATCGTCCTCTCCTTCGCACAGACTCTGTACACAACGTCCGATAGAAAAAATGAAAACGATAACTATCACCTTCAACAAGTCGAACATCTGCTGTCAGTGGCTCAGACTCTAGTATTGACCGGTAATATTGATGCCCTTAAAGACCATCTTGATGGCGCTGTTAAAATTGACCTTATCAACTACTATTGCATCCAAGATAAAGAGGCTACTTTATACGAATATTCTCCTAATGGAACTTCTGGATGCGAAAAAACTCATGATCGTCGAATTGCTTCCTACGGAGCTCCACTTAAATATACTGACCAAATCGTTAAACCGATTAAAATTGGTGACAATATTGTCAGCGTTGGTTTTTCTACCGATTTCTGGGGCTATTTTTGGAAAGCACAAAAGAATAATCTGTTCGCCTTTATCAAAGACGTCATCATCATCACCACTTTCCTAGGCCTTCTTGTCTACCTTGTGATGAAAGACTTCCTATTATTAGATCGCATGCTTCAGAAAGGCGCCAAAGGCGGGGACTTTACTAAAATCAAAGCGCGTTCTAAAGAAGCTCAGACTTTGATCGATTCTACCTACACTCTGGATCAGATGAATTCTGAAAAATCCAATATGATTCATCATCTGCAGAATACCGTTGGACGAGCCATCCATTCCGAGATCGACAAAGGCACGCCTCATTTAACTCAAATTCCATCGGCCGTCGTTCGTATTGATTTAAATGGCTACACCCAAATTTTTTTGGAGAAAAAAGAAGAACACATCGTTACCGTTCTTAATGAATATTTTTCCGTTACCAACGACTTAATCAAACGCTTTGACGGCGAAATTTATCAAATCATCGGTGATGAGATCGTGTTTGTTTTAAAAAACAAAGATCCTTTGGCGGCTTTGTTCTGTGTGCGCGCTATTTTCGAATGGGCGCAAGAACTGGATCTAAAAATTCAAGCCGATTATAAACATCGCTTTTTATTGAAAGCTTCGATTTCCTATGGATCGCTTCGTTTTGTTCAGCTAAACAATGGTTATGCTTTTGCTGGCGTTCCTTTGATTGAATCCGTTCGCATGCTTGGTTGTGTCAGCGATAAATCAGAAAATACTTTAGTCATCAAAAAGAACGGCATGGAATCCGCTATGGTTTTCATGAATAATCCGACCTCTAAAATGGTCGATCTAAAAGGTTTTGAAGAACAATCCGAGATTTTAGAAATCAAAGAATTCGTTACGCTGAAAGATTTCTTCCGATCTAGTTTTGCCAAGGGCAATGAAACCGATGTTAAAGAAGCCATGAAAGGCCTCACGTTCTTCCGCGGCCAACAAGACATTTTGGGCGGACTGCAGGTTTTGAATAAATCAATTTTTGAACACAAATGGATCGAAGTCGCCTATATGGTGACTCACCTAAAAGACCTAACGTTAGGCGTGCGCAGCGCTCCCATTGTTGCGCAGTTATATCAAATCCTATCCGACCACTTCCCTTTGATCACAGTTAAATGCAAAGACTATCCTGTGTTAAATTCATTGATTCTAATGGCCGATTCTTTAGTTCACCCTGACCTGTGGACACAACCTTGGGAAGCCTTGATTAAAAATTATCTACTGTGTTCACAACCGCGTATCGTAGCGAATTCCGTCGAAGTCCTATGTCGCTTTGGTTATGATTCTAAAGAAATGCAGGCCATCCTTTTAAATTGGAAAGACAACAATCGTATTTGCGCCAACTTTTTATTAGCAGAAATGCGTAAATCAATTACCAAAGCCAACACGAAAACATTGATCAGTTGGCTGGATTCCGATCAGTTGTTGTTTCAAGCCAGTGCTTTGTATGTTTTGGAAGAAACGCTACGCCACTATCAAATTCATGATCCAATCGTGTTTAAAACAAACAGCCTGTTGGCCGCCTGTGTTTCGGAAGCCGATTTCTTGAAAAGCTCGAATCATTCTATGATTAAATCGCGTATTGAAAAATTGCAGAAAGTTTTAGTTAGCAAAAACTCTGGCGAAAACGCCGCCTAAAATCGGGATCGAAAATTCCAAAAAAAAAGGACACTTGATCATCTAAACTGTGAAGATCAAGTGCCCCAAACCACCCATGGAACCCCTAGAGGAACAAATTCTTAAAAACCTGTTCCGTGTGAAGGGTTCTATCAAAATATGTTTACAAAACACATCGACTTATTTTTATACAGAATTTAGTGCAATTGCTTGTTAAAATGCTGATTTTGCTTATGTTAGCAAAAACAAAGTCTAATCCTATATCGTGTTAAATTTACATGAGCCAAGCTCGAAAATGTTACCGAAATGATCACTACGTCAAATCCGTGGCCAACAAAATCAGCGCGATTTCAACGAGCTAGAGTATATGCACATTGAATCGAAATTTTCGAGTATGTAATTTTTAGTGTCCTAATCGACTTTGATTTCTAGCACACCGGTTTCATTTCCGCGAACAATTTTAAATTTAAAATTGTTTGCCGATTTTAGGGTCGTATAAACATTCATTGCGGCATCGGCAGAATCAATGATGTCTTCATTCAATTGCAAAATCGTATCTTCATTTTGAAAACCAAATTTAGTCCACAAACTATCGGGCTGAATATCTGATAATTTAAATCCTTCGATCGTTTCACCGTCTTCGGACTTTTGTGGGACCGCACGTGCGCTCATCATCACTGCCGTTAAGTCAGAAAATATATCATCCAGTGCAGCGCGAGTGATCGATGTGGAACCAAAAACTTTTAAATCTTTTCCGGGCAGGGGAGCCGATGTTTCTGCGGTAGAAACCGTGATGTCAGAATGTGGTGTGTGTTCTTGGTAGAATTTTTTGTAACCAAAATATCCGGCCGTTGCCAAACAAACTAAAACAGCAACAATCAGTGGAGCGTCGATAAATCGTTTCTTTTGTTCCATTTTAAAACTCCTTTAGCCACAAATAAAAAAAGGGACGTTTTCACGTCCCTTTCATCAAATCATTTCAGATTACATTTTCAAGGCTTTAGCCAAATTCCTGTCAATCGCTTCCAAGAATGGCTCGGTATTTAAATACTTATCCGCAGGAACTTTATCGCCGTAAATACATACAGCTAAATCTTTAGTCATCAATCCTGATTCAACCGTTTCCACGCACACTCTTTCAAGTGTATTCGCGAAATTGATCAACTCTTGGTTGTTATCTAATTTTCCACGATGAGCTAAACCACGAGTCCATGCAAAGATCGACGCGATTGGATTAGTCGAAGTCGGTTTGCCTTGTTGGTGCATACGGTAGTGACGGGTCACTGTTCCGTGTGCCGCTTCAGATTCCATCGTCTTGCCATCTGGAGTAATTAAAACAGATGTCATTAAACCCAAAGATCCGAAACCTTGAGCCACAGTGTCTGACTGAACGTCACCGTCGTAGTTTTTACAAGCCCAAACGTATCCGCCTTCCCATTTCATCGCACTAGCAACCATATCATCAATCAAACGATGTTCGTAAGTGATGCCAGCAGCTTCGAAAGAGGCTTTGAAATCTTTTTCGTAGATTTCTTGGAATATATCTTTGAAACGACCATCGTATTTTTTCATGATGGTGTTTTTAGAAGAGAAATATAAAGGCCATTTTTTACCAAGAGCCATATTGAAGCAAGATCGCGCAAAACCACGAATAGATTCATCCGTGTTGTACATTGCCATCGCAACGCCATCGCCTTTGAAATTGTAAACTTCGTGAGATTGTTTTTCGCCGCCTTCTGGTTCAAACGTAATTGTTAATTTACCTTTGCCTTTGATCACAAGATCAGTCGCACGATATTGATCGCCGAATGCGTGACGACCGATTACGATTGGTTTTGTCCAACCAGGAACTAAACGAGGAATGTTTTTCATCAAGATGGGTTCACGGAAAACTGTACCATCCAAAATATTACGGATAGTTCCGTTTGGTGATTTCCACATTTGTTTCAAATTGAATTCTTTTACGCGTGCTTCATCCGGAGTGATCGTTGCGCACTTGATACCAACATTATATTTTTTAATCGCTTCAGCAGCATCCACGGTAACTTGATCGTTCGTTTTATCTCGGTATTCCATGCCTAAATCGAAATATTTAATATCGATTTCTAAATACGGAGTGATCAATTTGTTTTTAATAAATGACCAAATAATACGGGTCATTTCATCGCCATCTAGTTCTACGACGGGATTCGCTACTTTGATTTTTTTCATTTTTACCTCTAGTGGACAAAATAGAATAAAAACACCGCCAGATAAAGCAGATCTCTGTAAGATTTGTCCTTTGTCTAAACCGCGTCGTAGACAGGATCGATGGGTCCCTGCCTTTCTCGACCTTAGTGTTGTGAATTTGCAACGCTTATTGCGGAATTTCGGGGGTAAACTAGGATAAACGCCCAATTAAAAATACTTTGCTCTGTATTGTTATGTTGGTTTCTGGTTTTCAACCGTCTGGAACAAAATCACCTAACTTATAATTTCCAGGCGATTTTTTCCAAGGCTTCAACTTCTTCGGCCCAATAAGAAAAGTTACCAAATTCAGGGAACAGTTTTGGAAACGAAGGATCTTCCCAGCGTTTTGCAATCCAGCCTGCGTACATAATGATGCGTAGGCCTCTTAAAGCTTCGATCCAATCCAATTGATGAAATGGAAATTCACGAAACATTTGGTAGCCAGCGATAAATGCATCTTTTTCTTCCGTCAAAGTTTCTTCATTGTAGCTAAGTAACATCCAGAAATCTTGAACGACTGGGCCGTTACAAAAATCATCAAAGTCGACCAGGAAATAACTTTGCTGCATTTGTAGGATGTTGCCTTTGTGAGCATCACCGTGAATCCGAATAAATTCTGCGGGATCAAAACGTTCATCAATAAAATTTAAAATATCTTCGGCCGCAGGGAAATAGCGACTTTTCAGTTCAGGAACAACCCAGTTATCTAGGTTATTTAGCGTTTCCCATCCGCCATAATAACTTGTGTCCATGTAAGGACGATTCGGTGCTACCGATTTTGCGCCGACGTTGTGCACTCGCGCAAATAATTGTCCGATGCGATTAAGGTCTTCAAGGCTTAATTCCTGAGGCATACGGCCACGAAACTTTGGAAAGAACGCAACAGAAATCCCATTGGAATCAATCAACGTCGAATTATTCTTAAGCACCAGTGGATTCAGCGAAGGAATTTCAGCCTCGTTCAATTCTTTTAAAAAGCGATGTTCTTCGAATATCGCCTCTGGGGTCCAGCGTTCCGGGCGATAGAACTTAGCAATAATATTTTCTGATCCTTCTAATTGAATATCAAAGACGCGATTTTCATACGAATTCAACTGCGTAAATAATCCCGTTGGTTGAAAACCTGCATTTTCACACGTTTTAAGGACGGATTCAGGATCTAGGTTAAAGAACGAAGAGATCATATTTTCGTTTACATTTAATTACGTACTTTGTCATGATTTATATCTCGGCTAGATTTGCCAAACACACTATAATATCTCTAAGACCACAGTTTTTAGGAAGATTTAATGGAATGGCTCGATTTTGAAAATAACCCAGTACAGATACAGCGCAAAATACGCCGTAAGAGCCTATCGATCTATTTATCACCACAAAAACCAATCATCGTGCGTACAGGATTGATGACGCCTAAAAAAATCATTTACGAATTTTTACTATCTAAGAAGGATTGGATTTTAAAAAATCTAGAAAAATTTAAAGAACTGGATGAAAAATTTCCACAGAGACGTTTGTTAGAAAAAGAAATTTTTCCGTTCTTGGGAAAAGATCTAAATTTAAAAGTCAGCATCACGCCAAATAAAAAATTATTCATGTCGCGTACAGAGTTAAACATTCTTTTGCACGTTCCAATGAATCAATGGAGTGCCATCAGCCGTTCACAGGACTATTCAGAACATCACGAAGTTCTAAGGCAGTTTTATAAACGTGAATCAATTGCTCATTTAACAGAACGTGTGAAAGTGTTGTCGGCAGAAATGAACCTGATGCCATCAAAGCTGAGTTTCCGTGAACCCAAGGGCCGCTGGGGTAGTTGTTCATCCAAAGGCTCAATCAATTTAAACTGGCGATTAATTTTGTTTAAGCCCGAAGTTGTCGATTACGTCATCATCCACGAACTCTGCCATCTGCGGCACTTAAACCATTCCAGTGCCTTCTGGTCCCTAGTAGAAAAGCATTGCCCCAACTATCAAGACAGCGAAAAAGAATTAAAACACAATCAAATGCTGACGCAGTTCTTGGACCGGTAGGTCCAAGAACCAACAAGCCAGATTGGACCGGTAGGTCCAAGAACCAAACATGCAGATTGGACCGGTAGGTCCAAGAAAAGTTACAATTTAGATCGATAGATTTTTTAGAATCAGTGAAGAATCCGACGTCTTTTGAACTTCACCATCAAGTTCATCGCCAACGTCTTTGCGACAGTGTCCGTCTTCAGTCAGGCCGACCTCGACGCCATCTTTGGCGATTTCGTTAAGTTCAAGTTTACATAGAGGCTCTTTAGAATTTTTGATTTCTTCATCGCTGAAGGTGCTAAAGAAAGATCCTTTTTTCGCTTCAAGGCTAAGATCAATAAAGGCCTTGCAGGACTTTTTTTCTGGATCGATTTTAACGGTTTTAATAACGCGTGTAACTTGGGCTTCGCTAATACAAGCTAAAACGGGAACGCTAGTGGCCATCATTGTGGTAATAAATAAAATTGTCTTCATAAAAAAACCTCAATCCTTAATGGTAGGTCCTAACTATTTATTTTGCGAAAATGATACCGGGTTCTTAACGTTAAAAAGCCATTAATTCGATTTGGCGCAGCTGAAAACAGCCCTTTTCTGACAGGTGTCCAAAAATCTACACTTAACAGTAGTTAAGACTCCCCTGAATGGAAAAAGGACCTTCTTAAATGATAGTTTGAAATCATAAAATTAAGAAAGTCCAGATTAGCAGATCAAAATTATTTCATATATTTAATGTTAAAATTAGTGATCGTCTTTGTACGGCTAGACTCGATATCTGTTGTAGTGGCCTTGCCCATGTCCGATGGAAATAAACTGAATATAAAATCACCGGCGATTTCTACTGTGGCTTTATCATCGATGGGTGTATCAATAACGCTTAATAAATCATTCAGACGAATGCGAGTGAACGATCGACCTTGGAAGAAATCGTTATTATAGGCGTTGTATAGGTCGTATTCTTTGACCACGTTGGCTTTTGTGACATTCCATTGGTCTTTTTTGATATCCAGGTGCGAATTTAAAATATAATTAAAGTTCTTAGTTTGAACTTTTGTTTTTAGACCGCCGCCATCCACATAAAACATTCTGCGTTCTACGTTTCCATTCACTGTCGCGTAGAAATCATAGTTCTTTCTGAAAATGATATGTGGATCTTTGATCTTGGAATACTTTTCGACAACCCAGTCGTCTGTAGGGAGGGACGATATCGCTTTGGTTGTTAGATCCATTAAACTTATTTTTCCGCTTGAGCGAATCATAACTAGGTTCGGGGAACCGGGAACTGGGGCCACCCAGCTCATTTCGGTTAATGTCATCGCTGTTTTATCGGCCGTATCGAACACCAACGCTTTTTGAGTGTTTGAATCTGCAATAGTTCGTTCAATATCGACCGCCACAATGTAGTCAGTTACGGTTCCAGTCGTAGGATCCGAATTCCCGCGAATTGATAGTACTAATTTGCCATTGCCAGCGATATCACCGGCTTGGATTGTTCCTAACGTGTCAACCACTGGGCCTGAAACAAATTGTTTCACTAGCTTTCCGGTCGCATCGATTTTAAAAATCAGTACTGACTGCTGACTGTCGTAAACAACCAAATAACCTTGTTTGCCATCATAGCTGGCGCTGATGGGTGTGCCGACAAATTTCACCGATGTATTGTTTCGTTGTCCATTTAGTTTCTGAATCGAAACATGTCGGCGACTCATGTCGATAAAATAATCAGATCCACTGTTGTAAATTAAATAATGATCTTCTTCGGGTTGCTCGACTTCAAATAGACCTAAATGTTTCGATGACGCCAAATCAAAATGATGAATCTTGCGAATGGTTTTATCGAAGATAACGACCTTGTCGGAATCTTCATCCGTTGATGATTGCAATTTTGAATTCTTGCTTAACGGAATACCGATTACATTTTCTGCTTTGTAATCTGGTACTACGCTCGTGCTTCCGGGATAACACGCTGTAAAGGCCATCGCAGCACCTACGGCCAAAAGAAGTTTCTGTATTGTATTATAAGCCATATGTGACTCCTAAGAAAAATGTCGGGCTGTTTGACGTTAAATTGTAATCGAATTCTGGGAAGCTGACCTTATGATCGCTGAAATGAACACCGGTGTTGATCCAAAAATCATGTTTCATTGGGAAATACACACTCACTCGGCCAGCAAGGTTTGTCGACGATGCGGATGACTGAGCATTGGAAGAGCCATCTGACATATCAAAATTGGCATCCAGACGCTCGGTTAAAACTTCGAATTGAACAAATGTATTCCAGAAATGACTGAACGGATCCATATTATTAAATATAAAGTATCTATAGGTTGCGCCCACGGCTGTGATGTTTTGCTTTTGTTTAATTTTCGTCGAGGTAAAAATCGATTTCTCGCCACTTTGGTTTTGCAAATGCAGTATTAAACCAAAATTGAACAAATTGGGAAATTGATATTGGTACGTGAAGCGCGTTCCATGCAACATCTCGGTATCAAATCGAGTTTTATTTTCGTCTTTCAAAGATGTTGACGGGGTCATCAAGCTAAACCAGTGACGTTTTGTCGATCGTGATTGGCTTAAGTATTTTGTGTAGTCTTGGAAAACAGTTTCATCAATCGATGTTAACGTAATACCTGCCGCCGCTGCATTCAGCAGATCGCGGACGCCATACTGATATTTAAATGGTCCGATGGCATCTTCATCGTCCAGGGTTTTTCCATCGAACGTATCCATGTGGAATAATTCATGAGTTAACAGGAACATACGTTTTGATTGGGTCAGAGCCACAAATTTTTCTTGGTCGATATATATTAATTTTTTGTCTTTCTGAGCCACGGCATCGACGACGCGTTCACCCACTTTATTTTGGTTCACCATCGAGGTGGGAACCCATTCAAATTGTGTTGATTGCGAAGCGCGCGCTAGTTTCTGTAGCTGAGTCACCACAAAACGGTCACAGTATTTCAATTGATCTTCATTAAGTTTTGCAATGATTTCGCACAAAGCATGATCCGCATAGTTTTCAGGGCATAAACAGTAACGCTTATCAGGTTGTTCTTGTTTTAAAGTTTCAATGCGATCAACAGCCGCTCGAACTTGTTTTAAACTGACGGCCAGTTCCACATCACCAGTCTGGCCACCGTTACCAATAAATGTGGATGCCAACACGGATGAGCTTGTAAATAGCATCGTTAATAAAATCCGTTTCATTTTAAATCTCCAGTTGGGGTCAGGTTCAGGGTCAATTGATATAGGTTTTCGCCGTTCAGGGCGCGGGTTTCACAAAATTCTTTTAACTGATCAGCAAAGTTTCTGATCATGTCTTGCAGTTCAAAATAAGTCGCTTGATCTAACGGCACGATAAACGTATTAGCGATGCGTTTATCTGTGGGAACTAAATCCAAACCTACGGCCGCTAATTTCAATGCTTTCTTGTGAAAGCGTCTAACTAACAGATGCGCTTCTTTTGGTTCTTTCACGGACAGGGGTTGATCTAACACAATTTTGTTGTCTAGTGTTTTTCGCAAATAACCTTCGCGCAGTAAAAAATGAATGCTTTTGCGAATACTTTTTTCGTCTGCTAGAAAGGCTAATTTTTTGTAAATTAATTCCGGATGATCCTGCAGTTCTTGGATTTGAAATGCGTCTTTAACGTAGATATTTAAAAAATTCGTCAGGATGGAATCAGAAACTTCATTTCGTTTTTTGATTTCTTTCAGCAGAGTTTTTTCCACAGTCGATTTCTTTTGTGGATTTCGACTTTGCGGCGTTTCTGATTCGACTAGGTTTTTGAACGCTTGTTTTTCACTGGGAGAGAGTTTTAACAATATAGATAATTCATCCACGCGATCTAAAGAAACTTTTCGTTTACCTTGCAACATAAGGCTGACCAACGTGGGTGATACCTTACGTAACTTTAAACATTCATTACGAATTGAAAAATGCGGGCGTTCCGCTTTCAAATTCTGAAGCCGTGTTTTGATAAACTCAGCTGATGATTGTAAGTTTTCTTTTTCGATATCCATACTTCTGGTGTATCGCAAGTAGGACTATAATTTCAATAGGGTGTGAGCTTTTTGAGTTTACTTTGTAAACAGTTCGCTGTAAAAAGTCGCTGTTAAAAGTGCTTACATTAAGGCATTTTTCGACGTGTAAGCCAATATATCATCACTACAGTCGATAAATGACCAACGGCTAGGCCCATCAATACATCCGAGTAAAAATGGTCACGAGTCATCACTCGTGTGAAAGACAGTATAAAAGCTACAGTGTATATGCCGTACTTGAATCGAGGAAACAGATACGCAAAGTACGTTGCGACAGTGAACAGAACCTGTGAATGTCCTGATGGCATTGAATGAAAATCCCAGTTGGTTGTAAACGGTTGAAACACATGGGGATCAAATTCAGGGGAAATTTTAGGTCGCTGACGACCGACCAAGAATTTAAAAATATGGACGCACAATCCAGAAAACAACAAACAGTATACTAACCACAGAGCTTGCGTGGCGACTTTTTTTAAACGTTCACGCGGTTTTGATTTGTTCCAGCGCAAGAATATTTCAACTCCACCCCAGACGATAACGGCAGGGATAAAGTAATTCGTAAACAACCCCACATGCGTGATTTCCCTTGCTATCAACCATTTCCAGTCGTCTTCTTTAAATATCATCGTCAGGTTCTGATCGATATAGAAGATAGACAGTAAAGCTAGCAAGCTGATTACGACGATGAATTTTAGGTTATACTTAATTACGGCTGCTTTATCTTGGTACATATCTGTATTTTTTTCTCATTCCATTAGAAAGACAAGGCTTGATTCGGTGTTTTTAGCTGGCCTACGCCTTGCTGTACTTCCAGGCATCGAACTTTTTTTTATAACCTTGGGGGTTACCATGAAGTTAAGACAATTATTAGTATTTTCATTGGCCGCTGTGTTTTTCACAGCGTGTGGATCTAAAAAAGAATCAGCAGCTCAACAGCCCGCTGAAGCTCAAAAAGCAGAAACGGCAGCTCCGGCGCCTACTATTTCTTCTGAAGAAGCTAAAAAGAAAGCAGAAGCTGAAAAATTAGCGGCAGAAAAAAAGAAATCTAAACAAGGCCATGGTGCCACTTCTGGTAGAAAACACAATCACAAACACAAGTCCGAAGACAAAGGTTCTTCAGCTTCACAAGGTGATTCTTCTGATAGCTTCTTGGGAACTCAAGATATCGTTGTAACTGGCGGTAAAACAAAATCAGGTATGAAATATTCCGGTTCTGCGGCTGATGGTATTATGACTCAGTTGTTAGCTAACGAAAAAATGAAGTTGGCGGTTGAACAAGATAGAAACGCTATTCTAGCGGCTAGCATCTGGGATATGTCGTATGTAGTAGATGCGCAAGGCGAGCTAACTATAGATATCGCACTAACGAAAGGCGCTGGTTTATCTCAAGTTAAAGTTCGCACGCAGTATTCAGCTGGTCAGGTCATGTCAGTCGTAGCGACAACAGGTTCTGGTTCGGAAATTCAATTGACAGCTGAATGTTTAGATTCTGTGAAACAGGCTAACCAATGCTCAAACTTATTAGTTAAATTTGTAAAAGACGGCGCGGAAGCAACGGCTTTGTTACGTCAAACATTAGCTAACATCTGGTTTGAATATGAAAAAGTAGAACAAGCTAACGAATACGCAACCCTAGTTGAATTCTTCAAAAACTCGCAGTTAGATTTTGAAACAGGTAACAAAGTGGATTCAGCGTATTTAAACACTTTTGAAGTTGTAAACGGTAAATCAGGTTTCAAAGCCGTAGTGACTGGTAAACGCAGCCAAGTATTAGGCTTTAAAGCGGACTTACTATTAAAGAAAGATCTATCAGCACCAATGATCTCTGTGGATAAAGAGACTAAATTTAAAGGTGTTGATCTGTGGATGGGCCAAATCGTAGGCAAAGATTTAAGCTTTATGAACGCGATCTCTGACGCGAAACTGGTTCAAAACAGCACTAAAGGTCAAATCACTATTGATATGACAGTTAAATCTGCGTCTACGGGTTCATCAAACTCGTTCACTTTACGATTTACACGCGTGCCGGTGTCAGCAAGTCTTTAATTTTTTGCTGATTACACGTCTGTCCTAACCGATTCCTAAAAAATCGGTGAACTAATTGAAATTATTCCACGATTTTATACAGAGCCCGAGCGCAAAATGGTGCGCTTCGGGCTCTTTTTTTTTGGCATCGTCATTGCTCTAGTAACAATCCGGGGACATTAGAGTTAGGGGTTGGGAAATTTTGACACCAAATTCAGCAATAGCCGCAAGGTATCAACTCTAAAGTAAATGTTAGCAGATGTTAGCATTTTGATTTTTAATAGAGAGGCGAAAAGACCTCGGGGGTTACAGATGAGCGCACTTGATAAAAACAATATTTTACCACCTGCCTTGTCCGATTATTTAGACTATCGCTTGTTCTTGCAGGATTTCTATCACTACAAGAAAGAGCTTACCAAAAACGATCTTCGCCCATACAGCTACCAACTGTTTTCGGCAGCGGCGAATATCAAATCACCTAATTATCTAAAGATGATTATCGAAGGACAGCGTAACTTGTCCGACGATATGATTTTAAAATTCGCTAAAGCACTTTCATTAAACAAAGAACAAACAGAAGAATTCTTACACTTGGTAAAATTAAACCAAGCCGAAGATACAACGGAACGTAACGTTTATTTAAAAAAGCTGTCTGAAGTTCGTATCAATCAAAAATTGAAATCAGGCGAAATCGATCGTCGCATTTGGGAAAAGATTCCTAATTGGGTAGCTTGGGTTATCTATGCGATGATTGATCAAGAAGGCGTTTCGTTTGATATTCAATCGTTAAAAGCCCTTCTTCGTAACAAGGCGTCTGAACAAGAAATCGAAGCGGCGTTGAATTCATTAATTTCAAGTGGTGAGATCCGCAAAGATCCAGTCACAGGTGAAATGAAACGCGCCCATAATCTGATGGATTCAGCGGAAGAAATTCCCGTGGCGCTAGTTCGTAAATTGCAGATGCAGCTGATGTACATCGGTTTAGAATCATTGTATCAAGAAGCGCCTCAGGAACGTGAATTTGGAACATTAACGCTGTCACTGACTAAAGAAGAATTTGAGGAAACTAAATTCAAATTACGCCAATTACGTAAGAGCCTAAACAAAGACAATGCGATCGCACGTAAAGAAAAAAAGGGCGAGCGTATTTATCAGATTAATATCCAATTATTCCCGGTCACTGATGTGGCGAAAACAGACGCGTTAACAGCTGGGAAGGCCGTTGCTGCCGATCAAACGGTAGCGCCGGTAAAAAAATCAGTTCAGGATTTGGCTGAAGAGGCAATGAAGGCAGCTAATTTATTTGAAAATGAAGGACAGCTGTAAATCATTCTTAACATTTAAAATTGACAAAGAAAGCGAGCCCGAAAGAGCTCGCTTTTTTATTGAAGTGACTCGCTTGAGTTAGGAATTTGCCATTATTAAGATTTCTGGACTTGCGTCTGGTCGAAAGTTATTTCTTATTTTTCAAAAATTCAGAGTAATTGCGCTAAGTAATTAATTTTTTTACTAAAATTTTACTTGCGCTGTCTTTTATGCCCAATATTTATGCTGATTTGATTTCTTAAACGAATTTAAGATTTTCTTAAATTTTCGGTCCAGTATGTGGATAAACCTGTGGGCTTGGTTGATAACTCCTTGTTTTTCGGGTTTTTTTGGACAACTTTGGCCTGCGTAAATTAGAAAAAATAGGATTTGACATAATATTTGCTAATCTATGACGCAAACTTTTATAAACTTTAAGCTTAATTTTGGGGTCGAGTTCATCTAAGTTTGAATGTTTTTTTCAAGCCGATTTCGGTCGGAATCTAGGTTCAAAGTTCCAAAACTTTATTAAGTAACATGAAACCAATTTTCCGGTGCTGGTTTAAATGTTAGGCCAAATGTTTCCGTTTTATTTGAATCCGTAAATTTTAATCTGAGCTGCCAAAACGGATGGCTGGATTTGCGATCTTGGGTTAACTCGCTGATCGTGGATTGAAAAATCGATTTTAATTCTGCCAAAGAAATTTCACGACTAAATTTTTCGACGCCCGGCTGAAGCTCGATAGTGTCTTTAAATAATTTAATATCTTTAGATTCAAATGTGATTCGATCAGCATCCATTGGACTGCGCTGGATTAATCTGAGTTCGGTGATCAGTGACAGTGATTTTTTGGTTTGGCAACGAAGAGTGAAATCCCAAACCAGTTTGGCGTTGTCATCCTTGATAGCCAGATCTTGAATTTTTAAAGGTGCCGGCAGTATCGACGTCATCGTTAGAAAGGATAAGTGAGCCCGCTGCTGATTTCAATCGGTCCACAGTACAGGTCTTGTTTGTGTATCAATTTAATCCGCATCGATTTGGAACGTAAACACTAAGGCCAGGTTTGGCGCGCGAAGTGTTCCCAAAGTGGCCGCTGTGATTTATTTGCTTATAGAAGCGAACGTAGACGAGTCAGTTGGTTTGGCCATTGCAATACTATAAAGACAGAAGCGGCCACAAAGTCTTTCCCCCCAAAGACGGTTGCTTCTCCCCCCAAATGAAACCGAGTGTCCCCCCACTCGGTTTTTTCTTTTTTACGACCAGTCAAAACTTGTAAGGCTCGCACACGGATCGATATAGTGTGCAGATGACAAATAAAAATTTAAAACTGGTTGCGGTTAAATCCAAAGATGTAGCGATAAGAGCCAAACCATCCATCTATCCAGCACCGTTTGCGGCGCTGATGGCGGGGCGAGAGAAACGTCAATTAGGCGAAGTATTTGGATTGAAAAATTTCGGAGTGAATCTGACTCATTTGAAACCTAATTCGAAATCGTCTTTGTTACACAAACATAAAACACAAGATGAATTTGTTTATGTGGTTGAAGGCGAATTGACGCTGATCCTGGGTGACGGCACAGAAACGGTGCTAAGCGCGGGTATGTGCGCAGGGTTTCCCGCGGGAGGCGAGGCTCATCAGTTTCAGAACCGGTCGAACAAGGACGCTTGGTATTTAGAGGTCGGCGATCGATCATTAGGGGATGAGGTGACGTATCCTAATGACGATATTAGGGGTGTTCAGAACGATAATGGACAATGGGTTTTCACAAGAAAAGACGGAACGCCTTATTAAATTTGTAAACCAATCGGAAATAGTTTAGAACTAGGGTCTGTCTTTGTTTTAGAAACTTTCAAGTGGGGGCGACATGGCTTCGACGTGGGAAGTGAAGCAAAGGGAGCATACCGGGGCGCACAGGGACCTCGTTAAAAAGGTGCAAACTATTATTTGCTAACGAAAACGTTGCAATGGCAGCTTAGTTCTGTCACGGATCTCAGTTGAATCGACGGTGTTGAGCTGAAGATCTGTTATTAATGCCGTACCGGTTGAGTGCTGTTCTCTACAGGGCACCGACCTAAATAAACTGCGGGGGTGACTATTGGAATTTTGTCGTTGGAAGTCCGATAGCCTAACTAAAAACAGTGACTAAGTATGTAGCGCCTTTTCGTGGAACTCTTGCGGACCCGGGTTCAATTCCCGGCGCCTCCACCAATTTCAGAGTTTGAGAACCCGGGTCGTCCCCGTGAGTTCTCGGGAACTTGGAATTGAAAATTAGATACGGATTTTAAATAGTTGATCTTGGCCGCTGTTGATTTGCGGCAAATCCAGAAATAGAAATTGGGGACGAAAACGTTGAACCCGAAGGGCTGAGACAACACAGACTTCGGGCTTTTTTATGGGATGGGGACGATTGGAGCAAAGAGGTTACGGCGTGGATCATGAAAAGTTGAAAACTGCATACCATGAGACTGCTCACGCCGTTATGGCCACTATTCATGGTTTAAAGATAAAAAGAATCTCGATAAAAGGAACCGATAAATACCGTGGAGTGATGTCAACAGAACCGCCCGCACGAGAAATAACAAATCCTGACGAAGCTCTTCGGGAAATCAGAATCTCTTTAGCAGGGTTTGTCGGCGAGGTATTGATATCGGGCAGATACACTATATATCGCAGTCATACTGACTTAGTTGGCGCAATTGAACTAATCGAGGATTTGTTGGAATTTGATGAAACGTTTAAAAACGCAACGGTCAAATTATCCGTCAATAATCCTGGAACACTTGCTGACATTGAAAATCCGCTAGTCAGAGCCTATGTCGATTGGAAGCTTTCCTGGGTATTAAGAACACTTACCCCATTTAAACCGGCAATTAAATTGATCGCTGAAAAACTATATGAGAGTGAGGAACTGTCAGGGGAGGAAGTCTCCGTTCTTTTCAATTCTCCTATACAATCGAGCCTTAAAGCCAAGCTCGATAAAATCTAAGTCGGTAGGAATTAAAAATATGAAAAAATTCGAGAAGCTTCATCCAACTGAAGATTTAGATTGCTCTTATGAATACGAGAGAGTGTGGGACCGCTACGACATCAACATTCGATTTGGAGTGTATTGGCGAAATAGAGCTTCAGACCTTAATGCAGCCGCAGTTCTTCTAGGTAATGTGTGTGAAAAAGATAGTCCGGTAAATGTGTCCCCTGAAGTATTAGGCCTTGGATCTGGTTTTGCGTTTGGCGCAGCTCTTCCTCCTATTTTTCGATTAAATGCTGGATTGGCTATCGAACTACTTCTAAAAGCGTGTATCGTTAAACGGGACGGCCATTGCGAGAACCTAAAGCCAATTCATCAACTAAATAAGATCGCAAAAGATGCAGGATTTGTTGTCACAGATCCTCAGCGAAGATTGCTTGATGTAATGACCGAGTATGTTTACTGGCTTGGTCGGTACCCAGCACCTAAGAGTCGAGAACAGTTTGAGTCAACACGCAAAATTCTTGATGGACAAAGGGTAAAGAGCCCATCGGGATTTGGTACAGTTGGAGATCCAGAAGCATGGCTCAATTTAGAAAACTATCAAAAATTGTGGGCGGAGATAATGGCCTACTATGAATCAATTCCTGCGCGTCGAGATGGGGACTCTTAGTTTCGGTCCATTTTGGTCCAACTACGTGCCAATCGAACCAACTCCATAGAAAATAAGAAGAACCGAATCAATCAGCAGAACCGGATTTAGTTGAACTCTGGTTTTGTTTGAGCCGATTGGTTTGGCTGGAGGAGTTCGTCTGTGCCCAAACCTGCTCGCAAGAAAATTCAAAGCCCGTTAGCTAAGAATTTAAAATCAATTCTTGCAGAGCGTGGACTTTCGCAAAAATCAGCAGCCGAGATCGCAAATGTGACACCCGCAACTTTGAACGATTGGTTGGCTGGCTCTGTACCAAATGATCACATTGCAGTTCAACGGCTATGTCGGGCATTGGGCTGCTCCTTTGAGTGGCTACTTACTGGATCAGATAGTCGGGTTGAACCTAAGGAAATTTCAATGGCCGAACTTTTTGATTCTGAGCCCGATCCTAGCTTCTCCGGCATTTTTGAAATTTCAGCTAGAAGACTTAGACGAAAGGGATAAGGAGAACCTATGAAACATATGATGATTATTGCAGTAGTCTTTTCTATAACAATGGCCGCTAATGCCAAGAAGAAGTATCTTGGACCCATTGAGTCTCCTCCTGGCGGGGCTCGTGCCGACCACCAACTTTGGAAGCAATGGGAGGGCATGGTCAAAGACCAACATTTCCCGCAATTGCCTCACTCGGATGTTCTTAAAAAGGATAAAACCGATTACGAAAACGACTCAAGCAAGCGGCAGCGATACATCATGCAAATTGATGTCGATGCAGTTGATTTGAAGAATGAGATTTTCGATGACGGCTACTATCACTTTGCCTATAGCTCTAAAGGGCAAGGAGATTTTTTAATACAGGTTCACCCTAAATACAGACTCTGCTTTGACGATCTTAAAAAGAAGTTCGACTATATGCAGGCCGTGGTTTTCACTCACGGTGAGATAGTAGGTCGCAAAGTTGTACGCATTGAAAAGCCTCGTCAATGCCTTGGCCAGCTCAAAGACACTGGTTCAAAATTGCCAGATGCAAAGTAAATAGAACTATTAAAGGTGTATGCCACCGCAGATCACCGCAACACCGCAGCTTACCGCAATGACCTAAATATTCGTTGAAATAGCACGTTCTGAAAAGACTTAAAAGCCAACACTACCAAGGGAGAGTCCCCGTAATGTCCAAGAAAATACAAAAAAAGGTAACAAAAGATAGGAGCATACTGCCCAACCGAAAAGACTGATCGATAAGTAATTCCAAAGAGATAGACAAATAATGAGATCGGGAAAAACATCAACAAGGCATAATAGATCCAGAGAAGTATTTAAAATCCTGGTTATGCCTCTAGATAGAAAGATGGCAAGTCAGGGAGTTAGCCCACACGTTGAAAGCACTCAAGAAAGTTCCGAGTTCCCGCCCTTGTCTCTGCGGTGATTGATTTCTAAAATCAGTACAAAAAGTACCATCGAAAACTGGATGTATCTTCTTTGGGTGACGGCCCCGTCCACTAAATCCATTAATACCGGTGCAAAATGGGGGGCTCCCGAGGAGATTGTAGTAAATCCGTGGCCTGGCCCTAAAACTCTAAGCTGATCGGTTGATCTCATTCCAGTTATCAAAATCTCTGTTCTGGTAACTATCTTTATAACCGTTTGATTTCTGTGATGGTTCTAGTGCCGATCAATTCGGTTCGATCTTGCCTGGTGATGAACCCGTTATCAGTTGGGAAGATAGTCTTGTGATCCGATAACTACGGTGATCAGGAGGACTAAAATGAACCGAAATCCCAAGAATTATGCGCTGACCGAGGACAAGATCCTCTCAGATTCCGAACTTAAACTCATGCTCAAGACAATCAAACCGTCGATGGAGCAATCTCTGCGAACCGGAAGACACCTTCATTTCATCAACGACTACTTCCTAATTTTAATTGGTTCGCTGACTGGTCTGCGAGTTTCAGAAGCTGCCAATATCAAGATCGGCGACATCGCAGAGAACTCGGTCAAGGTGGTCGGTAAAGGTCGTAAGCTTCGGATAATTCCTCTCGGCAAACGCGGACGCGCCGCCATTGACGAACTCATTCGGCTGAAAGATGGACTGATGAACCAGTCCGTGACATCAGATTCCTTCCTTTTCCTAAATCGAAATGGAGAGCCCTTCACCCGTCATGCCGTTGCTCGTCGGTTCACTTACTGGCGATGCAGGTGCAACATCGAACGGTCGATCAACTATCACAGTCTTCGGCATCACTTTGCTACTTTTCTGCTGAACAATGGGTTCAATCTCGCCGAAGTTCAAAAAATCCTAGGTCACTCGTCGCCTACGATCACCGCGATGTATCTGCACTTCACCGAGCAAACTCAAGTTCGAGTCGATGCTGTGTTATGACCCCCGGTGTGTTTTTTTAGGATTGTCCTTAATAAATAAAGGCCACTCTAGGCTCTCATAAAATTTTGTAGGGTAAGAGAAAAGAACACCGGTTCACCGACATTGCATTTCTGAGACATAAAAAGTAAAATCAATTTGATATGCACCCAGATTTTGATGAAGACGTTTTATACTATACATGGCAGTTTCTCAGGCTAAATTCTGAGTATCAAAATATGTACGACAAATACACTGCCGGTGAGCTGACCTTACTAGAGCTTCACAAACGATGGGGATTGCGAAGTTATCCAGATTGGCGTGATGAGGATCCAGATATTCTTCCTGAGATCTTTTTTGAGAAAATTTCCAACTTTGGCATTTTTAGCTACAATAGTATTACGCGTGAAAATGTGATTGCCGAAGACATTTCTACGCTTCAACCGGATAATCCAAACGAACCACGATATCTTCTTGTTGCCTTTGATATGAAAAATCTTTTGCCTAAAGACTATGCTGATTTTCAGAAAGAAGTATTTGGATTAAAAGAACAGATGAAAGTGAAGGTTGCGAAATCAGTTAAAAGAAATCGGCTTGATAAAAAACGACTAGATACGATTATTGCTACTTACAAAGTTCATTTAAAAAATCCCAAAGCATCTACATATGAAATCGCAAAACGCCTTCCTAAATTTTATGAAATAACGAAGACGAATAAGCCAAGCAGGCATCACAAGACTGTTTCAAATAATTTACAGATGGCAAAGAAACTTATTGAACAAGCCCCCCTCTTAGATTTGGATTTCAAAAGGAAACGTAGGAGTAAATAAGCACTTACCTAAGTACTTATCGCAAATCTCACAAATTTAAAGCAGAACTTCGCCTCAATGGAGGCGATATGAAAAAGAAAAAAACAAATCAAATAATAAATAAACGGATCAATGCCATACTAAATCTGGCAGAGTCGATATACTTCGACGACAGGAAGCTGCCCCTTTTCCGGCGGCAACTTTTAACACACCTGAACGACCTAAGACGGGATTTACTTCAACACTTAGACGGCGAATCATCTCCCAATAACATGGGGGATACCGTCGTAACTTCCTATCGGAATCAATTCCGCCGAGACCCACTCGCAGAGGGGGTTTGGCATGATTAGCTTCACTCCTTCTTTCGACGAGGTCGCCGCGGGACGAGTTCACGAGTCTGCGGTTGTCGCGTCTCTTGATAAACTTGTCTTTACTACCAACTATCCTCTTGATCGAGAAGCCCTTATTGGACGTGCCCAATCGGCAAATAAAGGTGACGGGTACGTCATCAAAGACTTGCCGAAGGGGCACGGAGCAACTCTGTTTTTCGCAGATGCTTTTGATGCTGGATTAAGATTTAGTCTGAATCCTTCTCGCTTCAATACTATATGGGATTGTCTTGATGCAATAGAGTCTGTTCTTGGCCGACCCGGCCTGAGAGCCAATATCAAATATATCGATGTTGCTCTAACTTTTCCCTGTGACTTTTATTCTTTGTATATGGGCTTGGACTTCGGCTTTCGCCGATACATCAAGCACGTTGGTGTCGAAGGCAGAGGTGAGACTGCTTATGTTGGTAAACTCGGTAAGAAAATTGAAATTAAAATTTACGACAAGACGAAAGAGATGAAAGCTAAGGCAAAGAGAAATCAGCAAACTATCAACTACCCGTGCTCTCGAATTGAAATTACTTGGGAACCTGAAGATGAAATGCGTGTAGAGAACCTATCTCAAGTTCTTGAGATCGAGCCCTTCGCTGGTTGTACATCCCACCACTTTAGATTTATCGAACCGAGAAAAAATGCCAGACCTCAAGTATGGCGAAACTATTTTGAATTTGAACAGAAATGTCTGCGTTGGGGTTACTGGCATACTCGCAAGAAACTCAATAAAAAATATAAAGGCAATTTCGCAAAGAAGTTCGGTAATTTCTATGACCTTGAAGAAATGCAGCCAACCCTAAATGAGATTTACACCCAGGGCATTAGAGGTTTTTCTCAACATTAAGGTGGGAGAAAAGAGTCCCGTAGGGATCTCTTTAAGGATAGCGTAGCTATCCTTCTTTTAAGAGGTGACTCTTGCTAGAGGCAGGAATCTGCATCGGTAGAGTCACCTCCAGGAAAAGGGTCGGACAGGGGCGGTACTGCCAAGACGTAATCTGACAGAGGGGAGGTAGTATATGAACATTGAACCAACAGGATGAAAAAGATTTTCAGGTCTCGTGCCAACACGTTGAACCCGTTGATAAGACGAGGGCGTGTGCCGAACTAAGAACTTGCCGTGATTGCAAGCAGACATTCCCCATTTTGCAATTTCCACCCAAAGGGGGAGGTCGTCGTGAAGGCCGCTGTGGTGGCTGTCACAATATATGGCGCAGAAACAAGTATAAGGCCATTGCGAAGACGGGACCTTATGCGAACGGTGAGCTGAATATCATGCAACTTGATGAGACTCACGCAGGACTCAACACAATACTTGATCTCATTTGCGACGAGATCATTAGAAAGGAGATTGCAGTTTAATGAATACGCGCCAGACAATACTAAAATCAAAAAACATCTGCCGTGTTGGATTATATGCACGGTTCAGTTCAGACAACCAATCTCCAGTATCGGCTGATGATCAAATTCGACGTATCCAATATCGGGTTGAAAATAACCAAGTGATCTTCACGAAATTTCCGTTGGCCGAATACCAAATTCAAATCATGGATGGGTGTATTTTCAAGGATGAAGCAGTGTCGGGCAAAGTTGGAAGCCGCATTGGCTATGAAGCCCTTCTCAATGGTATTCGGCAAAAGAAGTTCGATGCGGTAATTGTAGATGATCTTTCAAGACTTACCCGCGATCTTGGAACTCAGGTCAATTTGCACAAGCTGCTGAAGTTTAACAACATCGAACTTATAAGCATTTGCGACGGCATTTCCTCCGAGCAGCCTAACTCAATGATCAACTTCACATTCAAGGGCATGGCGAACCAGATGGCGAATGAGGATCTCGCCCATCGAACTAAGCGAGGTCAGGAGATTAGAGTTCTTGATGGCTTTAGTTCAGGCGATGTTTGTTACGGCTACAACAGCATACCAACGAGGACGCGTCCAAAAGGTGGAATTGAAATTCCGTCGCATTATAAGTTGGAAGTAAATTTGGAAGAAGCGGCGGTTGTCAGACTTATTTTTGAACTGCGCTTAAAGGGCTTAGGTTTTTCATCTACGGCTAAACTTTTAAATAAACGAAATATCCCTTCTCCGCGAAGAGGGAGAACTCGAACTGGCCGCGTCTGTAATTGGAGTCAGACCACAGTTCGGAAAATTCTGACACGCGAAAAGTACATCGGTATATGGGAATGGGGTAAGACAACAAGGATTCTGAATCCTGATACGGATAAATACGAAAAGCGACAGCAGCCCCGAAACCTTTGGGTCAAGCATCATCAGGGTAAAGACATTCGGCAAGATTTGATAATCATTGATATTGATACTTGGGTAAAGGTTCAAAAAACTATCGAGATAAGAGAATACCGTAAGAAAGAGGAAGGCACCGATTCATTTTCATACGCACGAGCATCAAAAGTGATTGGATCAAAATCTGAATCGCTGTTGGCGGGAATCTTAAAATGTTCTGAATGTGGATCCAATATGCTGCAAATCACTGGTCGTCGCGGTGGTTACTATGGCTGCTTTACACATCATAGAAAGAGCAAAGAGGTTTGTAAGAATAAATTCCTTATTCATCGCCTGAAGCTCGAGAAATTTGTTGTCGAGAAGGTAAAGGAGATTCTTCTAAGCGAGCAGAACATTCAACTTGCAGTAAGCATTATCAATAAAAAAATCAATCAGCGATTAAGATCAGTGCCGGTTGAAATAAGCCAGCTTCAGCAAAGGCGAAATGAAATTCAGCGCAAGGTTCGCAATTTGATGAACTTTATCGAACAAGGGGCTGATTCGGCAGAACTGGTAAAAGTAAATCTCGGTGAGCGAGAAATAGAACTTCGTTACACTGAAGAGCAGATTCGTCTTTTGCAGGTTGCGGAGTCGGATAAGGTTCTTGTGACAATTTTTAGCATAAGAAAACATTTTGAAAATCTGACGGAGCTATTCGAGAGAGATTCAGCATTGGCAAATGCGGCTCTCCGTAAATTATTTCTTAATGGTTTGGTTTGTGTGCAGCAATCTCGAACCGAAAAAAAGAATCTCAATCAGAACAACAGCAAATGGATGGTCACGGGTGCCATCGATATGTCGCAGTCCATGATCCAAAATTCATCAGCTCCCATTGACCCTATCGCTGTCGATCTTGAGATCAATTTTTAATCGAGTTGCTATGTCGCACATGGTTGGCCATATTTTTCACTACAAAAGCGGAGGACAGGTTAAATCGCCTCAAAATGCAACAATGGACTAGTTAGTTTAAAAATGTATTGATCTAGTCCAGTTAAAATGATACTATAACTTATTGAAAATACATAAATATAGGATCTAAGTGGAAGAGATAAAGAAAATTTCAAATGAAATAGTCCAGCTGGCAAGGCTATCCCTAACTGGGTCTCGTAAGGACCTAGAGTTCTATATTCGTCGCCTCATTAGAAAGATTCAAAAATGGGATCCAGATGCGGCGGAAGAACTTGCGGACATTGTAAATCAGCTACCTAAGCGTTCATCGGTGGTTCGATCTAATGAGATAGATTCAATGCCGGTAGATAGGGATACTCGATTAAGCCTTTTGAAGGTGGATCAAAATCCGATAATTGATAATGAGCCTATTCTCTTAGATCGAATACAAAATGAACTTAACGAAATTGTCGCAGAACGAAGTCGCTTAAAAGAATTACTGTTGGCTGGAGCAGAAGCGACTAGAGCAGTGCTATTTGTCGGCCCACCCGGAGTAGGCAAGAGCTTATCTGCTAAGATACTTGCGCGAGACCTGAAGCTACCGTTGTTGACTCTTGATTTGTCAGCAGTCATGAGCAGTTTCTTAGGGCGCACAGGAAGTAATATCCGAAATGTTTTCGATTTTGCAAAAAGTTCGACGTGCGTTCTTTTTTTAGATGAGTTGGATTCGATAGCAAAAAAAAGAGATGATTCTGCTGAGGTTGGTGAATTGAAACGACTTGTAACAGTTCTCCTCCAAGAGTTAGATGCGTGGCCATCGGATAATCTTATTATAGCAGCAACGAATCACGACGAACTTTTAGATCCAGCAGTATGGCGACGCTTTGATCGCATTATTCGCTTTCCTCGCCCAACTGAAGGTCAGGTTACTGATATTATCAAGGCGGAATTGTCTGGACGAGTACAAATTGGTCCCGACCTGTTGTCTGTTCTGACACTTTTATTTAAGGACCAGTCGCACTCTGAAATTATTAGAGAGATAAAAAATCTTAAAAAAACTGCGATACTAGGAAATGGAAACTTTGACTCAGCGGTTGAAAGTTATATCGCCCTAGCTATGAACAGAATCTCTCACGAAGATCGGATGAATATAGCGGATTCACTTTATAAAAGCGGTCATGCCTCTCAGCGAAAAATTAGTGAATTGACCGGAGTAAGTCGGGACACCATTAGAAAAAAGGCTGGCTCGGGAGCAGAGGCTTAGCTTGAGAACGGAGATCGTAAATGGCAAATAAGAACTTTCTATTTGGATTTGGCGAGAGGCTTACCGCATCCATCGAGCCTCCTAAAATAAAGCCAACAAAGTCTCATCCTTATTCTATCGAAGATGCTATTTTGCGGCTATCAACTCCTCTTGAAGAAACCGTGGGTTCTTTGCTTCAGTTGCCAGAGCTTGCGTGTCCCGAAGGTCAGGTAGTTACTCCGGTGACAATCCATCCGAGTTATTTATCAAAGAGCTACTTCCCGGAGGCATTGCTTAGGGCGTATGATCTTCGATCTGTCGGTAGCCGACCAGCAAAAATCTCGCCCGATAAGGTCACTCAGAAAAAAGTTAAAGACTCTTATCTGACAACTACACTTTTTATTGCAGGGAAAAAAACGAATTTTGAAAACTGGGCAAATAACATTATTTTTATGCGAGATGGTGAAGTTGATCTTTCTACGATGGATGAGACTGATATCAAGTGGTTAGAAGATTTTAGAAAAATTGAAGATATTCATCCATTTTATCCGGGCGAGAGAGTTAAAAAATCTAAAGAGGCTCATTCAAATGAAAAACTCTATGAGGTGGCGATTCATTGTTCAGATGCAAAAGAAGACTCATTTATACTTGATTCATTTGTGCATTACGCAAAGAAGGTTCAGGTCGATGTTGATATCGATAGAAGAATTTTCGCGCAAGGACTTTGCTTTTTACCAGTAGAGGCTACGAAGAAAGAAATTGCTCTATTGGAGAAGTTTGCATTTCTGCGAGTTATACGACGGATGCCAATGGTTGGAGTTAGAAAAACTCGAAGAAGAGCAAAGAAGCAAGTTGAGTATGAACTACCTAAAGTGGCGGCATCGGATCTTTCGATTAGAACTGCTATATTTGATGGTGGGCTTCCGGAAAATTCACATTTACTTCCTTGGGTAAACTACAAGGACTTGGTTGGACACGGCGAGCCTGATGAGGAGGATTTGTCGCACGGTGAGGCTGTTACCTCTGCTTTCTTATTTGGCCCCATAGAATCAGGTAAGCCAGTGCAAGCCCCCTTTTCGACTGTTGATCACTATAAAGTTTATGATCAACAGTTAGACGTTGATGAGGATTTGTTTGATGTTCTTGATCGAGTAACGTCGGTACTAAAGCAGAAGGAATACGACTTTATAAATCTTAGTCTTGGGCCACATCTGCCAATTGAAGATGATGATGTTCATGTATGGACCGCAACATTCGATCAACTTTTAAGTAATGGCAAAACATTGGCTTCATTTGCAGTTGGCAATGATGGCGACTTGGATCGCGATTCGGGAAATGCGAGAATCCAGGTGCCGTCAGACTGTGTAAATGGATTGGCGGTGGGCGCATCTGATTCGACTTCTCCTGGGCAGTGGCGACGAGCCGACTACAGCTCAATCGGACCAGGTCGAGCACCTGGTTTTATTAAGCCAGATTTAATTGCTTTTGGGGGTTGTGAGAAGGAACCATTTTTTGTTGTTGATTCAAGAATTTCTCCAAAGGCGCAAGGAGAACTGGGTACAAGCTTTTCTTCGCCGCTTGCTTTAAGAGTTTCTTCGGGATTGAGATCAACTTTAGGAAACAGATTGATACCGTTAGGATGTAAAACTTTGCTTATTCATCATACCGATAACGGAAACCATCCGGTGGCAGATGTTGGTTGGGGGCGCATATCGAATGACGTTGAAACATTTCTAACATCCGATGATTCTACGGCAAAAATAATTTATCAGGGAACTTTGGAGCCGTCGAAATATGTTCGTGCTAGAATCCCTATGATCTCGGGTCTTGCGGGAATGGTAACCGTGAAAGCCACATTTTGCTTTTCGTGCGAGATAAACTCCCAAGAGCCATCGAATTATACTAACAGTGGCCTAGTTATCACATTTAGACCTGACATAAATAATTTGGATGTTACGCAGCCGTTTTTTAGTAGCGCGAAGCTATTCCCTTCCGAGAGCGATTTGAGAAATGATGCTCACAAGTGGGAGCCCGTGTTGCACAATTCAGTCAGAAAACAGGGCGCGAACTTCAATGATCCTGTTTTTGATATCCACTATGTGGCTAGAGACGGAGCCTCGAAAGCAACTTCGGCGAAGTCTATTCCATATTCGCTGGTCATTACCGTCCATGCGCCGAAGGAGCCGAATCTCTACAATAAGATTGCACAGAAGTATCGAACTCAGCTCGAGATCATGCAACCGGTTGCAATCGAAATTCAGCAGGGACTAAACCGATGATAAAGTATTCGCCTATCCAGCCTGAAAATTCTTTGGAAGTATCAAATGGTTTTCTTAAAGCTCAAGGATTCAATAACCCGGTGGTAGCCAAGGAATTGCTCAAGATATCTGCCGGTGACTATATAACGAGGGAGATTATCTCAAGAGTTGTATTGGCTCGCATGGCTCACCCCGAATTAGAAAGACTTTGTGATTTGAATCGACTTTTCTATACTCTTGGAGAGCCCCAAGATGCGGCGGACTTTGGATCTTATTTGGTTCCGGTGACGATATATGCGCCCAGAATATAGAACGATTTTTTTCAGAACTTGCATAATCTTCTTGTTGATGAGCAGTGCATCTGTTGCTTTTGCAGTAGATCCTTGGGAAGCACCTAATATCTGGAATACGGGTTTTTCAGGAATTTTTCTGCTTCTTATTCCAATCGCTGCAAGATTTATTTTTTTGAGACCGAAGCTGGAAGTATCTTTTAGCCATGATAGCGGAGATGCCGTTCATGGAGTTAAGTTCTACAACAGCAATAGTGAACTGAAAAAAATCCAAAGCTGGTACCGCCTAAGAGTTCAAAATTTAGGATGGGTAAAATTGGTGTCTCCTCGTATTTGGTGTGTTGGAATGACAGCTGGATCGGGTAAGTTGTCGGGTCATATTCCCTTCACAACATTTGAAATGAACTGGTCGGAGACAGATCGGGACTTCCAAGTCGGCTGTATCATCCCAGGTAGATATAAATATCGAGCTGATTTTTGTTACCTTGATACCGCTATTGTTGGGCCGAATAAGGTGACTCCGTCCAAACCACTTGAATTGATTCTTCATAGGAGGAACCAGCAAGAGAGCATCAGACTGTTGCCGGGTCTTCCGTACGATTTATGCATAATTGTAAGCAACGATAACTTTTTAGTTCCATCTCACTATTGTCATATTCGGATAACTTGGACCAATAATGATGTTGAAGATGGGCATTTGCACAATACTCAGATTGAAATTATTGATCAAGGTGATCTATGGTGGGCGGTGTTGAGAAGAAAGCTTAAAAAGTTTGAAGAGTAAGTGGATCGCAGTGTAATACTGCTAAATGTGTAGTTGATATTGATAGGTGACCATCGGAGTTCGTTCATCTCACTTCGGAGTCCACCATTTAAATAAAAAAGCCAACCCATCGGGTTGGTTTTTTTATTTAAACTGTAGATACATCGCGATTAGACTCTGAGATCGTCCTCCGGGTTCACAAAAAGGACATGACGTCCTTTTTGGATGGCGCAGCCAGGCCGCAGGCCCGAGCGCCAGGATGGTGCGAGTCCATTCCCGGCGCCTCCACCATTCTTGGAACCTGGAATGGTTCTAAATAATTAGATAATACTCCTCTTGGTGAAGTATATTGGGTTCCGTGGTATTCCAGTTTTTGATGCTATGAACCTATCTGTTGCAACCAGTCTTCCATAAGAGTTCCAATTCTCTCTATATCTCTCTCTCCAAGTGATCCGCTATGCATAATTACGTTTCTTGATCTTTCAAGAGAGGTGAGAAGATTTTTTGCCCATTCTTGGTCTCGTATGTACGGCTCAAATCTTGCCCAGTTTTCGTTGCTGGTCATAATCTTTGCTAAGTCACCAAAATCTAGAAAATTTATCGGTTCATCTCCTCTCGGAGCATGCCATAAAATCTTTTTTTCTTCCTCTAGACGAGATTCTGCTTTTTGCTTCATATTTTGTTGAACACAAGTTACCCACCAATTCTCGCCGACTTTTTCTAGAAGTAAATCTGAAACGAATTTTCGTACCGAATTTTCAAAAGAGAATAAGGCGACATAGACTGCCGCCATTTTTTTGCCTGCACTTGAGAAACTGTCGTCCAATAGTTCAAATGGAAGTTTATCAACAGTGCTCATTTCGACGAAAGCCGAATATGCCTGTTTCGGAATTCGGTCAGTTTTATCGAGTGCATTTTCTGTTAGAAGACCTTTAAAGACGAAGTCGTATATAGAATTTTTCATCGGACTAAACCATATGCTTTTTTAAGCTCTGAAAGATTGCATCATATACTGCTGTATCTCTGGTCTCTGGCAAATGAATCTGAATATTATAATGAAGATCAAGTTTTTGAGGCTTAGGTAAGGCATTCTTTTTTTCATCCATGTCATTTTTAATGTCGATCGGTGGACTGGAGTCTTCGTCGTTTGGCAGAGGAGTTGTTGTTTTCTTCGTTGAAAAATCGGCCCAAGAACATAGAGCATTGAAAGTATTTGCCGGTCCATACCGGATAGATACTTTACACTTTATACCGGAGACATCCTTTACACTTTTTCAAATCCAAAAGGATCATCCACTGGTTCAACTCTAGAACCTCGTTCATCGAAGTAACCTAGATCATAATCCATAAAACTGACGACCCAGAGGCCATCTTCCATTTCTTTTATTCCAACTTGTTGACCTGCAAAAGATCTGCTTAAAGATACCTTCAGCGTCTTGGTGCAAATTCTTCCACACTGAGTGACCGTGATTGTCTGATCATGCATTGGGTAAAATAATGGTTCTAATTTCTTATATTCTTTATCGGATTTTTTATAAACTTCTGAAGGATATTTATTTTTTATTCCTTCATGTGGTCTTTCATTATTAAAAACATTTTGAAAATGATCGAATGCTTCTTGCTGTGAAACAAGTGTTGGTCTTGGCGGTCTTGTTGTTGCGAGTTTTAAAGTTAAATGCATTCTTTCATGACGACCATTTTCTTCAGGGTGACCGGGGTTTATTCGTTCTAAATTTATTCCATGTCGCATCCACCAGACAGATAGTTTTGTTAAATTATAAAATGACTGACCATTTGCAAAAGGATTTCCATTATCAGTTCGTAAAGAATCAGGTATTCCAAATTCTTTAAATGCTCTCGTAAAAACTTCAAATGCAAATTCTTCTCTGGTTGATGATAAAGCATCGCACTTAATTAAATATCTTGAAGCATAATCCGTTATTGTTAGTGGATAACAATACTGTCGATTACCCAACATAAATTCACCCTTGTAATCCGCACACCACAGCTGATTGGGCTCGGTAACATGTTCTAGTGGTGTACCAGTCACTTTAAATCTTCTTCGACCTAGTCTGTGTTTAACAAGTCCGTGGCGATCAAGGATTGCGTGTATGGTACTTTTTGCAGGTGTTTTAACATCGGGATATTTTTTAATTATTTTTTCTCTGATTTTTGGCGCACCCCAATCAGGGTATTCTCGTTTTAAATCTAAAATCAAAGCTTCAACTTGAACTGGTAAAGCATGCGCATACCTATGCGGTGTTCTTTTTTGTTCGACCAAGGCACATTGACCCATCATCTTGTAACGATCAATCAGCTTGTAAGCTGTTGGTCTGGTGATACCAAATTCTTTACACAATGGGGCTATTTTTTCACCTTCAAGATACCTTGCTATAAATTTTAACTTCTCATCCATTTTTGTACACTCCTTCCAACCCATTGGAATCCCTCCTAGATTAGAAAAGTGTAAACTATGTGTCCGGTATAAAATGTAACCTATGTGTCAGGACGGACAGCCATCCAATTGTAGACATCATCAGATTTCTTTCCTTGAGTAAGTGTCCTCAGTTTCCCTTTTACATCTTGAGCGCTCAATGTATTGGCGTCTTTCTTCACATTAAATAGGTCACTGTAAGCCTCTTTGACTGCTTCCGCCATTACTGTTTTGGATTGAGTTTGATCGAGAAAGTCATGATAGCGTTGTGTTGGTGTACCGTTTCCATCTAGGAAACCAAGTGACCTTAAGAGCTTAATGAAAAGACGGTCATTGGTACTCTTAAACTCTAAAGACTCTAAGAATTTTTGGGTAAATTTATCTGGTGCTCTTGCTGCGACAATCGCGTTTAGAAAAGATTCAAGATTTTTTGTTGTAATCAGGTATGCATCTGTTAGAGCCATAGTTCACCATAAGGTAAGGGTTGTTGAGTTATAATATAAACAAAAAATATGTTAGGCGAATGACAGCCATCAGTCTATCGGCTTTAGTCCAATTTTTCGCTATGGCTTGTGTATTAGTGGTTTATTTTCGATAGATAAATGAAAAAATTATTCAATAAACTAATTTAATTGATTACTATTCTAAGACGTATTTGCTGGCTGCTGATAGGTGTGGGTGTATTTCAAAGTCACCTCCTGGCGCGCTTTGCCCAGCAAGTATCGCCCAAGATCAAAGTTTATATGATATGTCCGAGGGATAGGCAAATTTACTTTCGGAGTAATAAATCTAGTAAATGTGCCAATAACGAACTGTTTTTAATATAAACTAGTGCTTGTTGGATGTGTACCATGCGGGACGATTCGATGTGGACTTGCTTCCATTTTTCGCAAATAAGAAATGAATCCCTTTTAGGGAAAGGGCTTCTGCAAGTTTCTTAAATCTCGTATTGTCAATTACCCAAATAACATCACCTGAAGCCCGTTTATCAATTACTTCAAATTTGTGTCTTTGAAAAAAAGAAACAATTTCTGAAGCATCTAGTCTCTCTGTAAGTGAACTCCAATTAATTTCCACCTCATCCACCATATGGTCGGGAGCTGTATGCTGACGCCTCACGCGCTCTGAAATCGAATCTTGTTCAAGATTGCTTGCGATAATAGGTTCAACTTTAATAGCGGCATTACCTTCTAAATTTGTATCAGTAGATTTTACAGGAGTCTTTCTGCCCCAACGACCGTGACGAACCTTTTGTTCAGCTTCGGGCTCATTACTTGTTTTCCATTCTTCCTTAAATTCGTAAGCCAGTTTGAGAATCTGTTGCTTAACTTCATCTGATTTTTCTTCAGGTGAAACATTTGAAGATGGGCCTAGCTTTTCAATCGCATAAGCTTCAAGCTCTTCGATTACTCGCTTAATAGTCGCTTCGCGACGTCGAAAATATTCACTGCCTCGAATTCTTATAAATTTCCAGCCCAGCCGCTCTAAGACTATTTGACGACTAATATCGTCTGCTAACTTCTCTGGTGGATGAAATCTGTCTCCGTCACATTCGACGGCGATTCGCTTTTTACTACCTTCGACAACCATGTCGATCGTGTATGCACCTACTTGGAACTGAGGTGTAACACGGAAACCCGCGCGCATTAGATCATCAATAACCATCGGTTCAAATACGACTGACTTTGGATCAGCCTTTTTTTGTGTACTCTCTATGGCTTGTCGAAGTGCTTTAGGGCTTTCAGCATGCTGAATTAGGCGCAAACGCAGATCGCCCGGTTTCAGATCAGTATTTGGATTCAAGGAGTGGACTACCCAAAGCTGATTTCTTGCCCGCGAAGCCGCTACGTTAAATACTTTTTTGAAATCTTCAGTTTGGCGAATCGATAAGGGTGGAGAATCACAAGCATCCACCATTGATATCACTATTACATCACGTTCATCTCCTTGGAACTGGGAGGCGTTTCCACATAAAATATTGTGCTTAGAGTAGATGTCGGTGGGAAGTTGATGTTGTAAAATACTGTCGATCAAAATGGCTTGTTCTTGTCCAACCAATGAGATGACTCCTATTGAGGCTTTTGCATATTCTGGGATTCTAGTCATTGCAGCCACAATAGATGCAACTTCAGTTGCTTCAACTCGATTAGTTTTATTGTGTGAACTGGCGCCACTTACTCGGTGGGCGACCAAATGATTTACATATGGACTGCTAGACGCTTCTCGAAGTGGTTTTATTTCGCCGTTGTATGAAAGTTGATTGGAAAACTCGATGATATCAGGCACACAACGAAAGTGTTCAACTAACCTAATAGTTTCACCAAATGCCTGCTCAGCTAAATCATAGACTGACGTTTTTCCATCGTAGAGCATACGGTTTGGAATTCCTTGAAGTAGCTCATCTATAAGTGATTGGATTTTTCCAAGTTCCTGACCAACGGCATGTGGCGTGACTTGCTCATTGTCGCCGACTACAATTACTTGTTTCGCAATAGAAAATGCAACCAACGCTGTAATATCACTTTGGCTAGCTTCATCCAGCAAGATCACGTCAAACTTTGTCTCGACAAGGTCAAAGCTATCGAACACACGTGAAAGAGGCATAATCCAAACGGGAACCGCGTTCTTACAATCTTTAAGAGTCTTCCTCGCCTCACGTTTAATGTGAACATCACGTTTTCCGCGCCCTGTTTTTGTCATTTTTTTCTGGAGTTGTTGCCAACCCGTCAAAGCCTGCTTCTCGTGTAAACCGGTACGTGAATGTTGAAATTTCCAAGCAAGTTTCTCGACGTATTGGGCATTGATGCCGTTTAATTCCACTTTGAGTCGTTGAAGTTCACGCTGAACGCTTGAGTAGTCTTGTGACAATCGTTTATCTAGCTCTTGTCGCCATTGACTGACATTCCAGGCCGTTGTCAGATTTCCAGGCAATGAACTTAAGCCATGTACGCCTAATCTCTGCTCTATTGCTTTTGCCCAGCCTGGAGCCGTTAATGCTAATTTTTTAAGGAGAGTTTCACGCTCTTGGTAACTCTCTGATTTACTTTGTAAGTCGAGGTACCTATCAAAAGCGTTTTCATATTCTTCGACGTTCAGATGTTCGACTGAAGAAGAAAGAACTCGAAGGTAACACTGGATATTTGCAGCTTTTTGATTGTTGAGTCTGAATTCTTGAAGGGTTTTTTCACGGAGTGCCTCTAGTTCTTTTAGTCGAATCCAAAGGCGACGTGACTCGATAGATGGTATAAGCAGATTCTCCACGAGAGCTTGGATTTGATCGATATAACCATTCGCTTGGGTGGTCAAAGACGCTTTGTCGAAAGCAGCCTTAAGATTGAATCCTAGGTTTGATAGCTGCCCTTCAATATTATTCCACGATGATGATGTCCAATTTGTTCCGACCCTCAGGGCATCAATGAGTGATAAGGCGTGAACCTCAGGTTCAGAAGTTTCAAGTTTTGGCCCTTGCAAAGAGGTAATCTGCCGATCCCATCTACGAACGAGTTCTCTGCGAAGCTGTGTGGATTCCATGAAAGCTAGTATAGCCTCGAAATGTTCAGTTTTTGATGGTGGCCCCTCGTCGACTCTACTGCCGGTTAAAAGTACTTTCCATGAAGATTTTAAAATTGTAGAAAAGAAACCAAGAGATTTACCTGATCGAAGGTGAACCAGAATCTCTTCACAAGTCTTTATTGATTCTGCTGAAATTTCAATCGACAACTGTGGTCCATATTTTAAAACAAGCTCCGAGCGTACAGCAACTTTTTGGTTTGTGGATTCTATCAACTCTATCAACGTATGCCATGGCTGAAGACGTTCCTGCCCAAGCTTTGAATCCTCCACAACTTTGCGGATCCACTTATGGGCTTTGAAAATTTCTAATGACTTGGTAAGGCTGGTGAAGACCTGCTCTAAATCAAGCAGACCCTGGTTTGAATTTTCCCAAAGGTCGGCAAATCGATTGGCAAGATTTCGGTCCACAGCCTTTAAACTTGAAGCCAACTCGCTCAGTTCAAAAGGTTTGAGTACTTGTGTGAAATCAGGCAATCGCTCGGCTATACAACTTACATCTTCAGACGAAAGAATTCTATTCGTGTCATATAGTCTGCGCAATTCCGTCTCGGTTAACGGAATCGGGGCGCCAGGTTCTACAGGGGTTGGAATCCAGCCGTGTTCGAGCTCTAAATTACAGACCCGTCGTGCGGCCTCAGATGGCGGTGTTCCCTTTCCTGATACAATTATATCTGTATACTCACCTTTACAAATTTCTAACGCCTCAGCCTCAAGCTTTTCTAGCTGCTGTTTTATATGAATTCGACGATCACCCAGCTGTTGAATTTCTTTAGATAGTGATTCTGAATCGGTTCGCGAAAGATAGCTTACGATGCCATTGATCGACTCTTCGAGCTGAGATTTACTTTCTAAATCATTCTCCAGAACGGAAACGCAAAGTGGTTGAAGGGGGGCTACAACTTTTTCACGCACAACTTTCAACGCTTTTGAGGTATGACTGGTGACGAGTACTGTTTTTCCGCTTGCAAGAAGGTGACCTATAATGTTGGCTATGGTGTGTGACTTGCCGGTTCCTGGTGGTCCTTGGACTAAGACTGATCCAGTCTTCTCTAATTGTGTTATTACGCGCTCTTGTTCTTTATTTGCTGGTTTAGTGAGAAGAAAGTCAATTTCAGAGTTTTGAGATATAGTTGGCTTTCCATCTAAATCAATATTTAAATTAGTCGCATTGGAAGAGAGTTTCTCATCAATTCCAACGACTCTTAGCAAAGCTTCAGGTACAAATTCAACATTGGGTAAGGCATCTATAAGTTTGTCGAGCCCTTCCATAAAACCTTGAGTTCTGTTACCAATAAAAATGACTGGATCACGATAAAGAGAAGGAGTCGTTAAATTGATTTGTTCACGTGTTTCGCAGAGGCTTCCGTCAGGAAAAAATCTCTGAACTAAAAACTTAAAAAAATCGACTGTTTTTCCATTAGCAAGCGGATGAGGCTCTGCATCTTCGAGAAGTGATTTACAAGCAAGAACTGCATTTCCGTCAAGCTCATGGTACCTTAAAAGTGAAGTGTACAGTTCCGGGCTGTCTTCAGATTCACGAAGGATAAATTCGGGTATGGATGAATCGAATTCCAATTCGATTTTCTTTAGAAGAATTGGATGATCAACAGGCTCGACTGCGCTATTCCAAACAAGATTTCCATCGCCTAAATAAAGTTGATATTTCTCGGACTCGCGCTGAAGTTGCCCCTGTAGTTTGAATAGATCTGAGAAAACCGACGCAGCTTCGCGCACTGGTTTTTCAGCATCCTGCCAATTTTGACGTCTTTTAAACCATGAATCGAATGCCTTAATCCGTTCTGGGGCGTCATCGAAACGCTCGGTTATTGTTAAATCTGAATCGTCTTTTATATTGCGGGCCTCTATGTAATTAGGTTCGCCAGTGATTTTCTCCCAGCCATTCTCTATCCAATCGGTTAAGACTCCAGGGGGAGGCGGACAAGGAGTTTCTAAGGGGCGCTTGACCCGCAAAATCACCCCATCAAATTCGCTTTCGTCATCTGGTATACTTGTTGTTTGAATCGTTGGATAACTTGGTAGCGAGGAAAAACGAAGACTCCAATCATAAGAATTAAGTTGCGAAACGGGCGGGGTTCGAAGCTTTGTCAGCTCACGAATATAAGAGAAGACCTTTTGAATTTTTATTCGTGCATCGCCCTTAGGTTGTTCGCTCAAGTGGTTCTCCTAAATAAGATAAGATTTCGGAAAATAATCGGAATTTATACTCCCGCACTCAATGGAGAATTACTACAAACTAAACTTTTGTCGTGTAAAATTAAACTTAATTGATTTAGTCGATAATTTGACTGGGTCGGCTTAAACCAGCCTAGATCTTTTTTTAGGATATGCCCTTACGGGACGATATATGACCCATTAAACGGCTGACCGTCAGTGTCTGAAATACAGCGGTCGTATTGAAACATACAAAATTCGGACTAAAAAAAAAGAAAATTAACATTTGTTTCTAGAAGAGAGTATTAATATTGTATGTTAATTAAAAAACTATTGAGTTCAAACCAACGGTGATCATATTAAAAACCAACATGCTATTAACTTTCTCAAAGACTTATTAACTGAACAGTGGAGTGAGGGCGAACTCAATTATGATGATTCAATGAGGATTTATGAATCAGCTATAGGGAGACATCTTACCAAATCTGAGAGGTCATCTTTTATAAGCATGTTAAATGGTTGGAACGAGTTTGGAATACAGGCCTACGTTCAAAAGGAGAAGGACCTATTGAGTTCCAAATCATTGACGACCTCTGAACTCGATATCTTTGTAGAGGACTTTATTGGTAAATTTTTAAACGTCTCTTCGACGCCTAGATAAAAAATTTTTACAAAATTGACTAGCATACCCTTTCATAGTGCAATTGGGTGATGAAAAATATTGATTCAATTAGTAAATTGGAAGAGATCGTCCGACAATTTTGCAGCGATCGAGACTGGGATCAGTTTCACTCTCAAAAAGATCTGGCTATCGGGATTGTGACAGAGGCTGCCGAGTTGTTGGATCTATTTAGATTTAAAACAAATGATGAAATTGCCTTAAAAATTCGTGACGAAAAGTTCAAAGAAAAGATTGAGCACGAATTAGCAGATATCTTTTTTTTCGTACTTCGATTTGGGCAAATGAACAACATTGATATTTCTCAGGCATTATCTAAGAAACTTCTTCAAAACGCTGAAAAGTATCCGATCGATAGAGCAAAAGGCTCGAATAAAAAATACAATGAGGAATAAATGATAGTTTATTCTTCAAATAAAAGTGGATTCCTGACTGATATGGATTCGGGCACAATGGAGCAAAAGATACTTCATTTAATGGAAACTCGGTCGAATAAGCGAGTCGGTAGTAGTGAAGTTCAGTCTTGGAAAAACTCTCTTCCTTTTATGGATAGAACGTTACGTGGAGTTTCAGAGATTCCCGATGATGCCGGAATCTCTATAGAATATCATATTCCTAATTCTTCTAAACGAATCGATTTTGTCATCTCTGGAATGGACGAAAAAAAGAGAGACTCCGCTATTATCGTTGAGTTGAAACAATGGTCTACTGTCATTCCAACTGATATACCATCGATTGTTAAGGTCCAATATTCTAATGGCCTAGTTAATTCGCTTCATCCAAGTTATCAAGCCTGGTCTTATGCAAGGCTTATTCAAGACTATAATGAGACCGTCCAGAATGAAGACATAACGTTATCTCCATGTGCGTTTCTTCATAACTACAAAAATGATGGGATTATAAATGGCGCTCAATATTCTGATGATCTATCGAAAGCACCTTTATTCTTTCAAGAGGATATAGATAAGCTAAGAAACTTTATTAAAAAGCATATTAAATATGGTGATAAGAATGAAGTTTTATACAGAATTGAAAATGGAAAAATAAAGCCTTCAAAACAATTGGCTGACCATATGGTTAGTCTTTTAAAAGGTAACCCAGAATTTGTTCTGATTGATGAGCAAAAAATTGCCTATGAAATGTCTTTAAACTACCTAGAGGCACCTGCAAAAGAAAAGAATGTTATCATCATCGAAGGCGGTCCTGGGACTGGGAAAACCGTGTTAGCGATCAACCTTTTAGTTGAGGCCACCAAAAGAGGCAAACTAGCGCAGTATGTTTCAAAAAATTCAGCGCCCCGCGAGGTGTATCAGGCAAAGCTCAGTAAATCTATGCGAAAGACACAAATTTCAAATTTGTTTGTAGGTTCTGGTTCCTTTACCGAATCTAAAAAAAATGAATTTGATTTGCTAATTGTAGATGAGGCTCATCGATTAAATGAAAAATCGGGACTATTTAGAAATTTAGGCGAAAACCAAATTAAAGAGCTAATTCATGCATCAAAAACTACCGTTTTTTTGTTAGACGAAGACCAGCGAGTTACTATTCATGATATTGGTAAAAAGACTGAAATAGTTAGTTATGCAAAAAATCAAAATGCTAACCTTTCAGAGTTTGAATTGGCATCTCAATTTCGGTGTAATGGTTCGGACGGGTATATTGCCTGGCTTGACAATGCTCTTGATATTAGAACTACAGCCAATAGTAAACTTGATAAGAAAGAATTCGACATTCAGATTTTTGATGATCCGAGACTCTTATACGAAGCTATTAAGAGCAAAAATCAAAACAATAGAGCGAGGATGGTGGCGGGGTATTGCTGGGAATGGGCCTCTAAGAATAATAGCAAAGTATTCGACATTAATTTTCCAGAATACGGTTTTTCTATGAAGTGGAATTTGGCTGAAAACGTGATGCTGTGGATTTTAAAGGAAGACTCAATAGATCAGATTGGGTGTATTCACACTTGTCAGGGCTTAGAGTTAGACTATGTGGGTGTAATCATCGGTCCTGACTTAGTTGTTCGAGACAAAAAAGTAGTTACCAATTATCGGGCAAGGGCTCGGTCAGACCAATCGCTGAAAGGTATAAAGAAAATCGCTAAGAGCGATCCTTTAAAAGCCGAGCGGATTGCAGAAAGTATTATTAAAAACACTTATCGTGCATTGATGACTCGTGGGATGAAAGGCTGCTATATCTTTAGTCAAGACGAGGAGACTAGGAAATACTTTTCCTCAGTAGTGGAGTAGTCAGTGCTGGCACTACCCATAGGCTCCAACTTCAACAAAAGTCAGAATATCAACTACCTAAGGCTAAGCCACGCACAATTTGAAACCATACATCCTTTCTTAGATGGTAATGGTCGTTTAGGAAGGCTATTGATCACCTATCTTCTTTGTTTTTGGAAGATCCTGGATCGTCCACTTTTGTATCTAAGCTATTATTTTAAAGCCTACCGATCAGAGTACTATGCAAGATTAATGGATGTTCGATTTAAAGGCGATTGGGAAAGCTGGGTTAAATTTTTTCTCAAAGCTGTTTCTGAATCCGCAGATATGGCTAACTTAGCCGCACTTGAGATACACCGCCTTCATCAAAAAGATAAAGATCGTTTACAAGAAAGCAAACCAACAACGTACACTATCCAAGTCTTTAATGAGTTTTGCCGATATCCAATTTTAAATTCACATGTACTGATTGAAAGGCACAAATCAAATATGCCAAAGGTAAGTCGAGCACTGCAACACTTAGTCAAACTTGGAATCATCAGAGAAACTAGCGGTAAACAACGAAACAGAAGATATGCCTATGATAGTTATTTACAAATTCTTGTTCGTGATACAAATACAAAGATGGGATAGGTTAATAGTACAAGCCGATATAAATACGCACCAAGCTGATCAGAAGTCTTGTACGCATCTGAATCTGCTTCTTTAATCAATTTCAAGGTAGTCTGGCATTCCCTTCTGAAAAATTGACTGGGATACAAGATCCCGCACGATGAAGTTGATCTTTTAGATTTCCCGAAAATTTTCTTTCCAGAAAGTGTAAAAGATATGTCTGGAAGATTCAGGAACGGTTCTCAACGAGTAAAAGAACGAAGTAGAAATTCGCGACCGGACTCTAGAATTTGCATCGCCTTTGTTTTGTCCTTCATGGTTCGAGCCATCGTTAATGTTCCGACAAGTCCTGAGTATAGATTTAAAGCTTTTTGATAGCGGATCTCTTTTGAATCGTCGGGAAACTGATGGCGAAGAGCTTCAGCAAACGATTCGTAGATTCTATTCATATGTGATTCGTATAAGTTTCGATGGGCAGCCTTTCCTCTCTGCATATCACTACTCAAAGAAGTGAACGCGCATCCACCTTCGATATCAGTCAGACTTTTTTCTGAAAGGTGATCTTTAATGATTCTTGCTAGGGCAGATGGCCCATCGTGAGCGAAACGATAAGAAAGGGATTCTTCTAATTTCTGCAAATCGTGGCTTACGGCTGCGGCAAACAAATCGTCCTTCGACTTGAAATGACTATAGAGTGCACCTCTAGTTAGTCCCATCTGCCTCATGATTTCATCCGTACCTGTACCGCCATTGCCATGCCGTTTTAAATAGGAAATTGTCTTGTCTAGGATGATACGTCTTAACTTTTCTTTTTCGCCCTTCTTCGTCTTCATAGATCAATTATAATACATAAATGAATTATAACAATACCTAAAATACAAGTAATATCATGCACTTTTGCCTGAACCTGGATTTATTTTGATTTTAATACAGATGTGTATTAAAATGAACAAGGTGTGAATATAAGTTATCCATTTCCAGTTAGTCCAACAGAAGGAGGAAAAATGAAAACAAAATTACCGAAGCTATTGGAAAAGTACGTTCAGGCATCAAACGAAAATAATGTGAAGAAATTCGTCTCGTGTTTCGCTAGCTCTGCTTCTGTGCATGATGAAGGCGAGCTACGAACCGGAATCGATCAAATCAGTAGCTGGTTCGTAAAGACTCGCCGCAAATACAAATTCAAAACGGAACCTCTTCACTTTGAGGACCACAAAGATAGCGCCGTGCTAACCGCTAGAGTGACAGGCGATTTTCCTGGTAGCCCCATAAATTTGAGCTATAAGTTCAGATTCAAGTCTGGACTCATCGAAGAACTCAGCATTTTATAACTGCCTCCAGGTCCAATAAAAAGAAAACTCTAAAATTTTTCTATGATTACTTTAGAAACGTACATTCTGCATATTGCTTTTTCTATTTTCAAAACTAAGTATGTAGCTAAGGTGCAGGTTCCGTGGTTTAATAGGGAATCAAAAATTTGTAGGACATAATGAATAACGAAAATATCTTTGTCGCCTATAAAGGTGACTACTATGAAATTGCGGATGGTTTGCCGCAAAATTTAAGGCGATGACTGTGAACTCCTCTTATTACGCAGTAATATTTACTTCCAAACGAAATTCATCTGACAGCTCGGGATATGAACAGATGGCTGAGCGTATGGTCGAGCTTGCCAAAATTCAAAAAGGTTTTCTAGGCATGGAAAGCAGCCGTGGAAATGATGGCTTTGGAATTACGGTATCTTATTGGCAAAGCCAGGAGGATATTGTGGCATGGAAGGCAAACACGGAACATAAAATGGCTCAAGAATTTGGGCGCTCGAAATGGTATGACAGCTTTACGACAAGAATATGTAAAGTTGAGCGAGAATATAGTTTCGGGAAAGACGGAACATGAGAACTCGTCTCGCTAAAATAAGGGCACATCCGGGTTGGAATTACGATACGAGTGTCACTTTTCAACTTGGTTATCAAAAAATTAAGCTGACGGCCACCGCCGTTAAGTTGGTTCCAAAGCTGGCCAATATCGCTGATGAAAATGATGAAATATTTTTTTCGATTCTTGGCAAGGCCGAAAGAAAAACATTAATAAGCACTCTAAAAAAACTGGCTGACTTACACATGCTCACCACTAATCCAATTGAATAATAAAGAGGGTACTATGGAAAAAGTTGTAGATAAACTAATAGAGGCTCAAAAGTTTGCTATGTCGATACGGCCTAATATCGGTGGATTTCCTGTGCTGGCAGAAGTTCTTCGCCAAGCCGGAGTCCAAAAGAATCGCTGGTCACTACCATCATGTCAGTCCGTCTTCCTATTGAAGGACGGTGCCGTTCTACAACAAGGCACACCTCTTTTGGTCGGCGTACACGAAATTCCTAAATTTGACCGCACGTCTTTGATCGCCGCATTGAGAGCTGATCAACAAGGACGCAGCACGTTTCCCGAATTTCTCCAGGCTGCCTGGAAAGCTGGTGTTGTTGGCTATGATGTCGACTTTATAGGGAGGACTGTTATCTATTATGGAGCCGCAGGAGAAACCTACCAAGAAGATTATCCTGCGGTCGAAGTAAGAAGATAAGAATCTGCAGTTTTATTTTGATCCCATTGGACATGTGTCAAAACCAAACACTTTGTACAGAGGACAAAAGCCTACTAGTCCAGTAAGAAGTGGAACCGCACCGACCAGGCCCCACATTGTTTGTGGGCCTACGAACACTAGGCTCAGTAAACCGGCTCCGACAACAACTCTTAAAATACGATCAACATTTCCTTCATTTTTTTTCATAAAGACTCCTAATCTTTGGTTTCGAATTTGGCCATGCCAGTTCCGATTTCTTTACCATTTAAAATAACTTTGTATTCTATAGGAAACGACTCTGACAGCATTGCACTGACACCACAGAATTTCGTTTGTGAAAGTGTGACAGCCTCAACAAGCTTGTCCGCACTGATTTCGCCGTTAACAATAAAACTCAATACCGCTTTTTCGAAAACTACGGGGTGTCCGTTAGTTGAAGGCTCGATATCTATATCGATCTTAAAATCCTGGGTAGGTTGTTTGTGCTTTTTTAAAAGTGCGATCACGTCCATGGCGGTGCAGCCACCTAAACCAAGGGCCACAAGTTCCTTGGGAGTCGGCGCCGAGTTTTTACCTATCGGTGCTTTGGCATCCATTCGCAGTGTATGCGAATCTGCGATTCCTTCAAATTCCATTGCGTCTTTCCAGACGACTGTCGTTTTCATTTTCTTCTCCGTTCTATTCCCAATAGCAACTTGCAGGCCGTCTCGGGATGTTAACTAAGCCAAAATTTAGTGAACTCGCGAGACAATTTGTCACAGGTATGGACTTTGTGTCTCGATAGTTCGCTCGATACCGACTAACTAATTGGAATCCGCAAATATCGTTTCCCATTTACCGTCGGTTTCGGAAGATGACCGGCATCGATATTCACTTGCACGGAAGGTAGTAACAGTTTTGGTGCGGCCAGGATGCGATCTCGTTCCGTGCGAAAGCGTACAAAATCTTCAAGGGTCGTGTTGCCCTTGAGTTGGATGTTTTGCTTTTTTTCTTCGGCAATTGTCGCCATGAATTTTAAAGGTCGGCCGTTCGGCATGTAGTCGTGTCCGGTGTATACCTTGGTGTCTTCGGGAAGCTCGTAAATTCGACCATGAATCGAATGATACAGTTCAACAGCGCTTCCAGCCGGAAAATCACATCGGCCTGTACCGTAGTCAGGCATGAACAAAGCATCGCCGACAAAAATATTGCCGTCTATATAATAGGAGGCACACGCAGGCGTATGGCCCGGAGTAAAAATAGTTTTTATTTTAATTGATCCAGCCGAAAATTCTTCGCCATCTTTCAACAATCGATCAAATTGGGAACCATCCGTTTTGAAATCGTCTGGAAGGGCAAATACACCTTTAAAAATTTCTTGAACCGCAGTGATTTTCTCGCCGATGGCTATTTGTGCTTTTGGAAAATCTTTTTTGATGATTTGAGATCCACTTAAATGATCTGCATGAGCGTGCGTTTCTAAAATAAAATGAAGCTTTAAGTGCTTTGAATTTAGGAATTCAATGACTGTTTTTGCGGACTCTTCGCTAGTCTTTGATGCGGCGGGATCGTAGTCCATTACTGGGTCGATAACGATAGCGTCTTTAGTTTCATCGTCCCACATTACATAAGTTAGCGTCCATGTATTTCTATCGAAAAATTCTTTGATTTGTTTCATATAGTTTCTCCTTAATTAAGTTGAAAGATGGTGAAGCTGCTCCAGCAGAATGGAGACGCCCATGAAAAGAACGAACCATCCGAAAGCAGTTTTTAATTTTTGTTCCTTGATCTTGTGAGCCATTGCAGATCCTGCAATGATACCGACGACCGCAAATGCTGTCACAGTACCTAGTAGCGACCAATCCACAATCAGGCCTCGCGAAATATCGCCAGCGAATCCCAAAAGGGATTGAAGAGCAATAATCATCAGCGAGGTACCTACGGCTATTCGCATAGAAAGCCCCGCCAAAAACACGAGTGCGGGAATGATCAGAAAACCTCCACCGGCTCCAACGAAACCTGCAATTATTCCCACAAACAGTCCAACAGTCGCAATCAGCGCGATGCGCACCGCTGGGTGAGCTTCCATGGGCTTCTGATCCTTTTTTCTTTTAATCATTGAATATGATGCCACTACCATAAGCGTGGCAAATGTAGCCATAACCAAAATTTCCTTTGTCAGCGCAAAACTACCAACGTGAGCAACGACCGAAGGAATTTTAGGTATTATTAATCCACGAGAAACATTTACCCCGATCACACTCAAAAGTGCGAACGTAATACCTGCTTGTAGATCGATGTCGCCTTTGCGAATGTACATAATGCTGCCTATCAGTGCTGTTGTGCCTACTACGAAAAGCGAATAGCCAGTTGAAATCATTGGTGAGAGCGCAAATAGGTAAACCAAAATTGGAACTGTTAAAATAGATCCACCGCCGCCCATCAGACCAAGTGTAATTCCCATCGCTAAACTTGCCGTATATCCAATAAATTCCATAATCATTCCCTTAGCTTTAAATAAGGTTCGGTTTTTTTGAATAGCAGCATTCCTGCAATCATGGATCCCACAAAAAGAATGGCACGAAGATCACCTGATGCTAACGAAGTCACTCCAGGTCCCGGGCAAAATCCCCCCAGTCCCCAGCCAACTCCAAAAAGCATCGAGCCAATAATTAATCGAGCTGTAACATCTTTCCGTGTGGGCACGTGCCATTTGGTATCTAAAATAGGAGACGTGCGTCGTCTTACCATTGGGTACGCTAACATGTGAACGCCTAAGGCCGCGATCATCACAAAAAGAAGCGATGGGTCCCACTCCCAGGGATTTAAGAAATTGATGATCTTTGATGGTTGGGTCATCCCAGATACCGCAAGTCCAATCGCAAAAATAAAACCGACTACGAACGAAATTATATTTTGTTTTCCTAGTTTGGGACTCATATCAATCCTCCCGCAAAGTAACGTACAGCTTGTACAGTCAAAAATCCGAAGACCATAAATGTTAAGGTAGCCACAGCCGATCGAACAGAGAAACGGCTCATTCCACAGATACCATGTCCACTGGTGCAACCACTGGCCATGACGGTTCCATATCCTACTAGAACGCCGGCTACTAAAATGGCGATGGTACTTCTAGCTGAGGTGTTGATGAAAAAATCTGGGTGGATAAGGCGAATCACAATACCACCTGAAATCAGTCCGCCAATAAACATCCATCTCCAAAGACTGTCACGAGTGGGCTTTGCCAAAGACGAGGCGATGATTCCACTAATTCCGGTGACCCGGCCGTTAAAGAGCAACATCATGGTAACAGCAATTCCAATAAGACCGCCGCCTATCAAAGAATAAAGAGCTTGGTTCAGATCCATTAACGGCCTCCTTCAGTTGGGAAATTTTTTTGATTCCAAAGCAGCATTCCGCCTTGCAGGTTTACACAATTAGAAAAACCCAGTGCGCGACCTTGCAAGGTCGCACGGCCCGAGCGAGCTCCGCTGCGGCAAACAAATACAACTTCGTCCTCTTTGTTATGTGTTTTAAGAAATTCATCTAGCTCAGGTCCCAAAGTGACAAGCTTTGAGCCTGGAATATGGGCCAGTTCACCATTGAATTCTTCGGGGCGACGAACATCGATAAGAGTTACTTTCCCAATATATGCCTTGAACTCTTCGGGTGTGATTTCGGGTACGTCGTCGACGACTTTGGGGTTGAAAATTTTCTTTGATGTCATATTTAAACTCCTAAATATTCCTTGCTCATCATATAATTATATTATAATATCATAATATGAAAAGTCAAGATACTATAAAAACACTATCGGCTTTAAGGCACCGAAGCGAAGAAGTGGCTGGCTTATTAAAGCAATTATCACACCCTCAGAGGCTCCTGATTCTTTGTAGTATGGCTGACGGAGAAAAATCAGTCGGTGAAATTGAAGAAGCATGTGGCGCTTCGCAGTCTGCTGTGTCGCAGTTTCTAAAAGGTATGCGGCTAGAGGGATTGATAGACTCTCGACGTGAAGGAAAACAGGTTTACTATAAAATCGTGGATAAGAGGGTTTTGGAATTAATGAAATCTATGTATCAGATTTTTTGTAAGTAAATGACGTTTGAAAGGATTTTCTCTATTTTATAAGAGAAAATCTTTTCAAATAGAACGCTCAATACATTTAAATTGAAAAAACATAACTAAACGTCTTTAAAGCCGTCATCATTTCGATTTGGTGTTGATGACTCTCCAGAGACCATTTTTAGTTCTTTTTGTTTATTTGAGCGCAAGTGAACCAAATTTGATTTTTGTTTTTTTGCTACCACTTGTTTTGGTAAGGCCGCTACAGGTGATTCTGTAGACTCAGTTCTATTGCCAGAAATAATCCCCATCAATTCTGCCACTGATGCTTTTAAGGATTCGGCTTGGGCTGAAAGTTCTTCGGCTGCGCTGGCTGCCTCTTCGCTGGTGGCCGCATTTTGCTGAGTTACTGTATCTAGCTGGGTCATAGCATTATTAATTTCAGAGACACCTTGAGCTTGCTCTTTAGTAGCCTGAGAAATCTCTTGTGAAAGGCCAGATACACGTGACACGTTCTGTACAATTTCATTTAAAACTTCAGAGCATTGTTTTGCGACCGTGACTCCAGATTCGACTTTTTCTTTGCCAGATTGAACCAGAGTTTCTACTTTTTGTTGAGTGTCTTTAACAATGCCTTCAACTTTAGAAATACTATTGTCTAGCATGTCTGTAATTTCTTTAGCAGCATTGCCAGACATTTGAGCCAAATTACCAACTTCTTCTGCAACTACCGCAAATCCTTTTCCGTGCTCACCAGCTCGTGCCGCTTCGACCGAGGCATTGAACGATAACAGCTTGGTTTGAAAAACGATCTCGTTGATGACTTTGGTTTTGTTTCCAATATCTTGAATCACTTTAACGATTTCAGTCATTTGTCGGTTGCTTTCGTTGATTTGAGTCAGGATGGCGTCATTGCTTTGACTAATTTCATCCATTGACGTCAGCATTTGATCAACGGCACCTCGTCCTTCTTCAGCTTTCTTATGTGACTCGGCAGAAGTTTCAGACGTGTTTTGGGCGTTTTCAGTTGCTTTTGAAATCATCGAAGTGATTTCTTCAAGCGAGGCCGCCGTTTGTTCTAGTGAGGCGGCTTGTTCTGAGCTAGCTTCTGATAACTGTTGTGATGAAGACGCAATCTGCGTACTGGCTGATGCTACCTGGTTTGCGTTGGAAGATAATTGATGTGCAACAGATGTTAAAGATTTAGTAACTTGATTGGCGAAAAAATATCCACCGGTGATACTTAAAGCTAAGCCAATCGCAGAACACAGAATCATTAAATTTTCCGCAAGTGAACTTGATTGTTCTGCTGAGCGAACGAACGTTTTTGCTTTTTCAACGTGAAAAGCTTTTAGTTCATTAACGTGTGCCGTAAAATCTTTGGCAGCTTCTGGACAATCTTTTAGGAAGATTCCTGTCAATTTTTCTTTTGCTTCCGGGGAACCGTCACGATAGTAACCAATGACCGCCGTACCAATACCTTTAAAATGTTTCCAAGAGTCGCTGAGCTTGTTGTACAAGACTTCTTCACCAGGCATAAAAGGCTGAGAAAGGTATTCTTTTTCGGCGATCTCAAAAGCTTCAATGGCCGAATTAACGTTTGAGATAAAATCTTCGGCGTGTTCTTTTGATACTCCGGCAAGTCCCAAACTTCGCAAATTAATGCGGACGGCTCGGTAATTTAAAAACATATCATTTAATGAGTTCAAATTGGGTAGTGCTGTGCCACTCACTTTTCTATTTTCTTGCTCTACGCTATAAAGGCCATTGTAACCGATCAATGCCACGACCACAGTGATTGACGCCATAAACCCGGTCAGGGCCACTAACTTCGCTTTGAAACTCAAATTCATATACGTTCTCCTTCAGAAAACATTTCTATGTGACACTCATTTTTCGGTACATAGTTTGGGATACTTTAAAGTATATTCTTTGAGTTTCTTCTTTATATCGAAAGCCAGCTGGGTTTCTAGAAATCTTGATCCATTTAACGTTTTCGAAGAGAGTTATTGCGACAAAAAAAATCTATAAATGAGGCATTCAGCCTACCTAGACGAAGTTCTCATTTATCGATTCCATACCAAATAAATAGTGGACTTGTTTTACCTTTAAATTCAATAGACTGGAGCGTTCAAGCTGAAAGCAATTAATGCATGTCCATCAAATTCTGAATTTAAGACAGGTTAGGCTTTTTTTCGCATGCCCGGTTTTGCTAGAATTTCAACATAAACAGATTCGGCTTTACTAGCGGTAACCTCTTCAATCTTTTTATTGATCGCATTAACGTGCACGACTACGGCCGTGTCGGCCGTAGCGCCGCATTTGCAATCAAAATCCCAAAAGTCTACTCCTTCTGGCAAAGCCTTGCGGCGTTCGCGGGCAACATATTTATTGACCTCGGCTTTGACAAGTTCAACTTATATAATAGATGCTATGTAGAAACCCAAATTAAAGGCGAAATGTATTAATATCGCTGAGGTTAGCGATGCATATCTGTATACAAAAAATCCGCAGGCGAAACCTAACGCCAATGTATAAGCTGTTTGGAAGAGTACGAATTTATGAATTTCTGGCGCAACAAACCAAATGGCATGTAAATGGGAATACGAAAAAATCAATGAGGTTAGGATTAATGCAATTATGCGACCTCGAGTTGATATTTGAAACGATTGCCAAAGAAAGAAACGGAAAATGGCCTCTTCAAGAACAGGCGCAACAATAAGTAGGAAAATTAAAGTCTCTGGTGTGTTAAAGACAAATGGTATCAGAATTTCAAGTGGTCCTGCGGCCTTATAGATGGCAAAGCCAGCGACTAAAGAAACTGGTGTCCAGGGCAAGACTGATTTTGTGAATGATAGGTTAGTTAGGGTCCGTTTTCCTAAAATTGCCGCCGCCAACACTAGGCAGATAACTTCAAAAATGTAGGAACTATAAACTCCTAAGGCATCTAACTGTGCTGTAAAGGCAAATCTAATAACTAGATACACAAGCGCAAGAATCATGATCGCATAAGATCGTATGGAGTCTGTATTATTCATAGTTAAATTATAAATATAACTTCTAAAAAGGCACACAAATTCTTTGAAGCTAGACGGCATCACGGATTAATTTTTAGATCCGGTCGCAATAAAATAAGTTCAAAGAAACGAAAATCCAGTGGCAATTCTTTTCCCATCCATTGGATGTGATCCGTGTGATCTTTAAAATCGTCACCGGTATCTTGGTGAATCATTGCGGTCAGATGACCGCGATGAATTTTCACCCATTCGAGTGCCAGGCTATAACGGGGTTCTTTGAAATGCATCTCTACCATGCCCGTTGGGTGTGGCCCTACGGGTTTTTCTTGAAACTTGACGACGTCAAATAGGCCTATCAATTTGGCTTTCTCCCATAACTCTAGGGCATAACCAATGTCATTAACTTCAAAGTAGATGTGAATATGGAAGTATTTCATTTCTGTAAAGGTTAACGTATCTTATGGTATAGATCTAATAATATCATCATCGTTTAATCATAGCCTAAAACCAATAATAAATATCATTTATGATAGAATACTTTATTACCTATTTTATTTATGACAATTTGATCGGTAGATTGGTATTCAGAAAAGGGGGTGGCACCATGACACTAACGGAAGCTTCACTGAATACATTGTCTGATAACTTTAACGATTTGGAACCTCGGTACCAAACAAAACAGCCGCTGGTAGTTGCCACTGCAAAAAATATTTTAGTTGATGTTATGCAATTTAGACGGAGCGCTGAACTTCAGTCAGCTTGCGATGTAGCGACATGCGATCAGTGTGCGTCTCCCCATTTGTCTAAAATTATCACGGCGGTATCCAAAGGCGAGCCGGTGACTTTTGTACTGCCCGCTTTCCCAGGAAAATCGCCAAACCCGTCCAAGGTTTTGGGGCCATTGCCAGATATGGCAGAGCGATGTGCTTTAGAATTTCTACAGAGTCTAAACGATCGTATTAAACGTCATTACTCTCCGGGTGCTCGAATTATTTTGGCCTCTGATGGCCGTGTTTTTAGCGATGTGGTGGGGTTGCGTGACGAGGACGTTACTGCCTACCAGAATGAGATTTCAAAAATGATTGAAACGTTAGGATTAAACTCGATTTCGACATTTAATTTAGAAGAACTCTATCACAGCGAGAGTTTTGATGAAATGCGCGCCCATTTAATGGATGCCCATGGAGAATCAGTAGAAACTCTGAAAGCATCTGTCAGTCGCGGCAAATTTTTGGATAGTTCTATTGAAGATCAAGAGTCGCATCGGTTATACCTAGGCATTACACGATTTTTGGTTGAGGATGCAATGATGCCCGGCCAAACGAAAAGTCGATCCAGCATTCAGAAGGAATGCCGTGTCCGTGCCTACTCTGTTATTCAGCGAAGTAAAGCGTGGGGTGAATTAGTTGAACGTCAGTTTCCAGATGCCGTTCGTTTGTCCATCCATCCACAAGCGTGTGGTTCTAAGAAACTAGGAATCAAATTAATTGAACCAGATAACTGGGCAACGCCTTGGCATGGAGTCGCCGTTTTAGTTGGCGGTCGTTACATTTTGTTGAAACGCGCTCAAGCTGAAGCGATTGGAGCCCATCTTGTGACCCGATTTGGTCGACCAAGCCACTACGTATTAACTAACAAAGAAGAAATCCTAAAATTACAGGGAGCCTTAAGTGAAGCCTGATATCAAACCCAATAAACCGTTTGGCGTTATTGTTGAGGCACGTGGAATTAATGAAGATGTTCGTGACGTTGATGTGAAAATGCTTCGTGATCTAGTTTGGAATGAACGTTTGCTTGTACTAAGAGGCTTTCATACATTTTCAGGCGCTGATGATTTCGCTAATTACTGCGAACACTGGGGTGAAATCAGTGTATGGCCTTTTGGTAAAGTTCTTGAATTAGTAGAACGTAACAACCCAGAGGATCACATTTTTGATAATAACTATGTTCCCCTGCATTGGGATGGAATGTATCGTCCGCAAGTTCCTGAATTTCAGTTGTTTCACTGTGTGAAAGCACCCAAAGCAGGACAAGGTGGGCGGACAACATTTTCAGATACAGTACAGGCCTTAGAAAAAGCGTCGGCCGAAGTAAAAAATTTATGGAACAAGGTCACCGGCAAATATCAGCGTAAAATGGAATTCTATGACAGTACCACGGTGTCGCCAGTGATCGATACACATCCCTTACGTGGTCACTCTGTGATTCGCTACAACGAGCCGCCCAGCGCGGGTTTTGGAAATTTCGTAAATCCACCGACTTTGGAATTTACGGGCGTAAACGGCAATGACGTTGAAAAATTTCATTCTACATTAAAAGAGGCTCTCTATGCGCCAGAAAATTTCTATGCCCACGAATGGCAAGAAGGTGATGTTGTAGTTTCTGACAACTTTTCTCTGCTGCATGGACGTGAAGGGTTTGAAACCAAGGCTCCTCGTCATTTGCAACGTGTGCATGTGTTAAGCAATCCTCCGCTAGATAATCCGCGGTTAGTGAGTCACAAATGAGTATTCAAAATGTAGACATCGTTATTGTGGGTGCCGGACCGGTAGGATTAATGAGTGCGTACTTAGGGCTGCAATGTGGATTAAGTGTTGTCGTTGTGGATAAGTCAGATGGACCGCTAGAGGTCGGCCGAGCCGATGCTTTGAACGCGAGAACGTTGCAATTGATGGAAGTTGCGGGTTTGTTTGATGACCTGTACCCACTTGGAAAACCATGCAATACAAGTTCAGTATGGGCGGACGGTAGATTTCTTTCGCGTCAGTCATCCTGGTGGGATAGTCTTGAAGGCTGTCTCCACAAACATTTCCTGATGATCGGGCAGTCTTATGTAGAGAAACTATTAGATCGTAAACTTAATGAAACATCGGCACCTGTGAAACGTTCTACTTCCGTGGAAAATATCGAAGTGAATGCAGAGGGCTGTCTGACAACGTTATCAGGCGGTCAAAGAATTCAATCTAGCTATGTTATTGGTGCCGACGGATCACGCTCGTTTGTCCGTAAACTATTTAAAGTGCCTTTTGAAATCGTACGACCGCAGATCATTTGGGCAGTTATTGACGGCGTTATCGAAACTGATTTTCAAAAAGTTCCCGAAATCATTGTATTCCAAGCTGAAACATCAGATGTGGCTTGGATACCTAGAGAAGGTAACATCGATCGTTTTTATATTAGAATGGATACCAAAGACTTTACGTTTGAAGATGCTTTAGCAAAAATTAATCGAGCGATGAAACCTCACAGATTGAAATTTAAAGAAGTCGTTTGGTTTTCCCAGTTTTCTGTGAAGGAATCGGTGGCCGAGAAATTTTTTGTTAACGATCGCGTTTTCTTAGCCGGTGATGCGTGCCACGTTCATTCGGTGAATGGTGGACAGGGATTAAACACGGGACTTGCCGACGCATTTAATCTGATGTGGAAACTGGGATTGGTTTTAAAATCAGGTGCTTCGAAAGACATCCTAAATAGCTATGAAAGTGAACGTAAACCAGTGGCTCAAAGTGTGATTGAATCCTCGGGTGAACTGGTTCGTTCGACAAAGTATTCTGAAAAGGGAACTCATGCGCAAGACTATGTAAACATCGTTCAGAAACGCTCTGGCAACATCACGGGGATGGGAATTCGTTATGGTAAACAGGGTCCTTGTGGTTCAAGGTTGTTTGACTTCGAAGTGTTTCAAGGGAACGAAAAAACTAGATTATATTCGTTACTTGATTATTCACGATTTACTTTGTTTGTATTTGGAGATGCTAACGTAGAATTAAATACATCGAAGTCAGTGAGCGTTATTCGTGTTGGCTCGAGTTCTGATAGGGATGTGTGGACAAAGAGTTCTCTATATAAAAATCTAGCTATTCTTGTGCGCCCCGATTCCTACATCCAATCGGTAACGTCATTAGATAAAATTGAATCACTTTTTCCCGAGTCGTTATTATGACCCTTGGGGGAATCGCGATCGAAAGTGGATTAGATCCTAGAAATCTACCCTATGCAGCTGCGAGCTTAATTTTGTATGCGTTGATTTGGCAGGTAACGTTAAATCGACGTCCATTTCCAAAACTGAATATCGTGTGATAGCGTACTTATATGTTAGCGACACCGACCGAAATCGAATATTTTATTGAAGTCTATCAAACTCGACATGTTTCCAAGTCTGCAATCAGGCTTGGTGTAACCCAGCCGACTTTAACACTGAGTCTGCAGCGCTTGGAAGAGAAGCTGGGTGTAAAATTATTTCACCGAACAAAGCAAGGCGTGGTCGCGACTGACCAAGGAACATTGTTCTATAAAAAAGCCCATGGGTTATTAGATTCTTGGAATGATCTTCATCATGATTTAGGTCAGTCGATGGAAAATATACAAGGTCACTTTAAAATTGGCTGCCATCAAAGTGTAGGCGCGTATACATTGCCACGATTTCTTGAAGGTTTGCACAAGGAAGCTCCTGGGATTGATATTGATTTGGTTCACGATTTTTCTAGAAAAATTACCGAGCGTGTTGTGTCTTACGATATTGATCTTGGATTTGTTGTAAATCCAGTACGGCATCCTGATTTAATATTAAAAAAAATGGGCGATGATCGTGTTTTATTCTGGCGTGCTCGCGATACTGTGAATGTTCCCAAAAAAATATTCGCAGACGCGAATATGATGCAGATTCAAAGTATCTTAGGAAAAACACACGCAAAAGAATTTCATGATTGGCAGCTTGTCAACAGCAACAGTCTAGAGCTAATCAGAACGCTGACATTAGCAGGACAGGGCGTGGGTATTCTTCCCGAACGCGTAGCTAAGGCTGATGGCGCGGATTTGGTACCGTATGATTCCAAATTACCTATTTTCGAAGATAAAATATTTGTTGCGTATCGAAGAGATGTTTTGGCGAACAGAGCGGGCCGCGAGTTAGTTAGACTCGCTAGTTTTACGCTGTAATTATTTTCGCTTCATGATCATGTAACCCGACGTGCGCATAAATTTTTCTTTAGTGGCTTTACTTAAGAATGGACCTATCAGTTTAGCAATGAAAGGCGCTGGCATCGAGCGACCTAGTTTCTGTCCCTCTTCTGGTAAGTATTGAATTGTATCGACATCCCAACCTTTGGCGCTAAAGAATCCAAACCAATCTGGTGGATAAAATTGAAATGGAGCATTCTTTATTTTGGCGGCACGTTTGCTTTCCTTCAAATATTTATAAACGACAGGAGAAATGTAGTCGGCGATCCAATTTTTTATATTAGGTTCAGATAGCAGATCTTCGGCTAACTCAGCGACCTGTTCTTGAGTTAGGTAAGGTAAAACGCCTTCGGTAAGGACGACGATATGAGTATATTGTTTCCCAATTTCGCTGAGCATATTCTTGCGCTTATGGCGATCGATAATTACAGTGCGTATTAAAACATTGAATTCGGTATGTGCCGTGGTTTCGTTAAAATGTGCCGCAATCTGTTCCCCGCGTTCTCCAATAAGAAGCTTTGCCATGGGGTCTTTAAACAAGGGATGTTTTATGGAAACGATTTTTGGCAAATATAAAAAAGAACACCCACGAACTGTATAAGAAATTTAATTTCAAAGTAACCGAAACTCCGCTTAACTGGATGGAGACTAAGGATAACGAGATTTATTTACGCGTTAGTACTTAGAGTCCCATAGTTCAACAAATTCAACAAATTGCATTTCTCTTTGAATTTATTTTTATAATGTGAGAAATTTTCTCAAAGAGGATTTATGATAAAACTTATTCTTTCAATTTTCGTTCTTTCAATCATTGCGTGCGCAACTAAGTCTCAATCTACAAAAACAGAATTTTCCAAGTTAGTTCCTAGCCAAAGCGGCTATGTTTCTGTAAACGGTACTGACCTGTATTACGAAATGTACGGGTCAGGCCAACCACTAGTGTTGTTGCATGGTGGTGGTTCTGACATTCACGTCAGTTTTGGAAAAGGAATCGCCACATTAGCAAAGAATTTCAAAGTTATTGCATTTGATGAACAAGGACATGGAAAATCGCCAGCTACCGATAGAGCATTTGGTTTTGAAAATACGGCTGATGATATTGCTGCGGCCTTAAAGCAATTAAAAATTGAAAACGCCCTGTTTCTTGGTTTCAGTAACGGCGCGACGACGGGAATGTACATTGCCATTCGTCATCCCGACGTTTTGAAAAAAATGGTTTTAGGTTCGGGGCTATACAGCCGCAGTGGGGCACCGAAACAGTTCTGGCAAGCCATGGATAAATCTTCATTGAACGATATGCCTCAAGAATTAAAAGATGCCTATTTAAAAAATTCGCCTAAGCCTAGCGATCTAGTGAAAATGTTCAAATTTGATTCAACACGAATGAAAGAATTTAAAGACGTCCCAACAAAATCAATTCAGAAAGTTCAAATTCCGGTGTTGATCATGCAAACCGATCAAGACGTAGCCAGTGTTGAACACGGAATTCAAGTAACACGACTGTTACCGAAAGGCCGATTTGCCGTGTTGCCAGGACCTCACGATAATTTTATCGGTGATGTTTCAAACAGTTCGCCCGAGATGGCGCAAGCTAGTTTGACAATTATTACCGAGTTTTTGAAATCGGCTCAGTAGCGGTTGTTTTGTGACGGACTTCAAATACTAGACAGTTTTCTGCGATGCTTTGAATTGTAGAATCGCCAATAGCAGTGGCTTCGGCGTCTAAGTTAGCATCCCATTCGTCTAATAATACCATCGAATAGAGCGATCGGTTTTCAGCTAGCCATTTTAACTCGGCAAGCTTGAGTTGTCCGGTTGATCCTTTGATGTCGAGATGTGGGTTTTCATATTTAGCAGGTAGATAGAAAATATTTTCTTTATCGCCCTTAAGACTCAAGCATAGTGTTGATTTGCCGCTGCCATTTGGTCCCGACACTAGATATCTACCTCGAGCGTTGGCAGCCAGAATATCCTCAATCGGTGACGACAGGTTTGTCTTAGTATCAATAATGGAAATTAATTTTCCCGTATTTCTATCTTCTAATCGCTCGACAGTGTAATGCTTTGATAGGCGTTCTTCGAATGATCGCCATTTAATTCTGAGGGCTTGCAGCGCTTGTCCCGCTAGAATTAAATTTGAACTCATATTAAAAATCTGCAGAATGCGTGGAAGCAAAACACCTAAAGACATTAGAAATACTTGATCTAATTGTCTGCTGTTAAATTTAACGAATAGAATCCAAGTTATAGGAATGAATGATGCGATCAAAACTAATATATTTGCCAGGGCTTCGATTCTATAAATTCCAGAAGCAAGCGATTCAGTGGTGTTCGTGTGACCTGAAATAGTTTGAAGAGACGTCTGATAGAATGGTTTGTTTTTCAAAGTCAATGTCTGCCAAGAACCTAGCAATGACTTTTCAGTTTCATATTGAGTTTCTTGCTTTTGTTTCTGCTTCTTTTCAGTCAAGTAAGGTGCTAAGAAAAACTGAAACGCCGAAATAACAAAACCAGCAATCATCCCCAAAATAATATCTTGCCCTAACAGAAAACCGATCGCAATCGAATTGAAAACCAAACTTAGCATAGCCGGGAAGTTCAAGAATAGGAATCGCGTCGTTTCTTCTATCAAGCCTATATGTTCACGTTGCAAGGCAAAGACATCGTCGCGTTGTTTGGTGTTAAATACCCACGCTTTTCTGCCATCGATCAAATCCGCAAAAAGTTTCACATTTGCTGAACGCGCAAAAGTGGTCCACATATGATAGAAGTAATTTCCCACAAACCCAGGCAGATAAGGTGATATAGCGATCAAAATCAAAACCAAAATCTTGGACACGTGAAAAGTTTCAGGATTGGAAACGTCTTTAATAAAATCGACCAACGCCCACGACGTAGCCGCCGCACAGATCTGCTGCAGGGTAAAACTAATCAGCATGTATTTACCGTGTTTTATTTTAAATAGCTCTAGCATAAGGTTCCTCAAAAAGCTCGCTCACCCGAGCAGTCATCAGCGACCAGTGAGTTGAAGTCAAAGAATTGCGCGTATCTTCTAATCCTTGCAATAGCTGATCGATCGGTGGATGAAGTATGTAGGAAGCATTTTCATTATTCCAGTTTTCTTTGCGATAACTTAAAACATTTAGGCCGACAAAATAGCTATGAATTACTTTATCTAGTGGGCGAGATCGTTTAAGGATTGTTGAAAACGCAAAGTTTTCTTTTAAGGAAATTTTTGGATATTGAGAATAATGACCATAGATACGTTCATCTAAAAATAAGAGTTGGTGAGTTAATTCGTGGACAATGAATTCACAATAGTCTTGAATGGTCCACTTATCACTAGGATTTAACCACAATACACCTAGTGCGTTCGAAGACGATCCTCCATGTGCTTTTGAAGATTTGCCAAAAAAAGTGTAGCGAAAAATAATTTTAATTAATGATGCCAGTTCCAGATTTTGGGTTTCTATCAGGCGAATAGCATCAAGAAGACGTTGTTGATAGACTTCCTCGTCAGGAACCACGAGTTCTTCAATCATAGATGCCTGCGCTAAGTCGTTTAATTGAGACCGGACACAGAATGCACTGGCCAGGATTGCTTTTTGATCTAAAGAAAAAATTAAAACCGGCAAATCATCTATTGGAAAAGAGATTCTGTTTTGCGGTTGAACCTGATCGATATATCGAGCTAGTGCGGATTTTATATCTAATAATGAATTAAATTTATTAGTTTCTTTTGTTGAGATCAGTTTAACACAATTTTCGATATTTCTTTTAAATCCCAAAGTGTAATACATACCTTCCCCTGAAAGTGAAAGGCCGATAGATCTATCTATCGGCCTTATTTATTTACTCAAGAACTAACATCACCAAGTGACATTCCGTCTGAGCTAGTTCTGCTTCAATAATTTGAATTCGTTCAGATTCAACCGAAGACAGGCTCACAGTTTCAAGATTGATTTCTAATTGCATAAGTTCCCCTTTGCGTTGGCTTGATTGCCGAGTAGTCACAAAAGCAACGGGGAGACCAAGAAAAATTTGACTCAGATCGAATTAAACGTATTTTAAAAGAAGATTCCGTCCGATATTCAGGACGGAGTCTTTAAATTAAGAATAATTATTTTATGTGTCCTCGAGGCCTGCTGATGGTTTTTAATTATGGAAAAAATGCGTTTTAAATAGGAAATATTTTGCGAATACCAATCACCTCATTTATGTTAGGCAAAGTTATGGCTAGCACAGGAGATTTCATGGCAGCAGCATGGGGACAAGCAGAAAAGGAAATCTGGTTTCAACAACAACTGGTCAAACGTTCTTACTTAAAAGAAGTCGTAACGAAAATCCAAGAATTGAAATCAAAGTTTGAAGTCACTCCGTACGGGGCTTTATCTTTGAATAAAGAACTCTACCCCTTGTTCCTGGTGAAATCTAAAAACTTTGATCCTAATAAAAAAACGATCCTAATCACGGGCGGTGTTCATGGGTATGAAACCAGTGGCGTTCACGGCGCGATCGCATTTATGGATCGTGAAGCTTTCAAATATTCAGATAAATTTAATTTTGTTTGCACTCCGTGTATCAGTCCATGGGCCTACGAAACCGTCAACCGTTGGAACCCAAAAGCTATTGATCCGAATCGTTCCTTTGTTCCCAATAGTCCCGCCGAAGAATGTGATTTATTTCTAAAAGCTGTAGCGCCTTATAGCCAAGATCTGTACGCGCATTTCGATCTGCATGAAACAACGGATACAGACAACACGATTTTTCGTCCCGCTAAAGCTTTGCGTGATGGAAAACCAGAAGAGCCGTGGTCTGAAATTCCAGATGGATTTTATGCCGTAGGTGATACTGAAAATCCCTGCCCTGAATTTCAAGCGGCCGTTATTAAGTCTGTCAAAAAAGTGACTCATATTGCACCCGCCGATGAATACGGAAACATAATTGGTGAAAAGTTAGAACAGGAAGGGGTGATTAATTATCCTTTGAAAAAACTTTTTCTATGCGCTGGGTTTTCAAATGCTAAATATACAACGACTACCGAAGTCTATCCGGATAGTCCTAAAGTAACTGCTCAAAATTGTGTAGATGCACAAGTTGCCGCTATTACAGGCGGTTTAGATTATCTTAAAAACCTGCCTCGTTAAAAAACAGAAAACCGACTTGACCTCAACTTAGCTTGAGGTCTTATCATCTCCTTAATGTGAGAAATCACATTTTTAATCTGTAAAGGAGATACAATGTCTTTTGAACTTCCACCACTTCCTTATCCACATGATGCCTTGGTTCCTTATATGTCCAAGGAAACCCTAGAGTATCATCATGATAAACATCATAAAACCTATGTTGATAATTTAAATAAGCTTATTCCCGGCACTGAATTCGAAGGAAAAGATTTAGAAACAATTATCAAAAAATCGGCGGGTGGTATTTTTAATAATGCAGCCCAAATCTGGAATCACACATTTTTCTGGGAATGCCTAGCACCCAAAGCGGGCGGTGAACCAACGGGTGTGATAGCCGACGCCATCAAACGTGATTTTGGATCATTTGATAATTTCAAAGAAAAATTTTCGGACGCTTCGATCAAGCAATTTGGTGCCGGTTGGGGATGGCTAGTGAAAAATAATGAAGGCCGTCTTGAAATTACCTCAACATCAAATGCCGGTAATCCAATGACCGATGGGAAGAAACCACTACTAACTTGTGATGTTTGGGAACACGCTTACTACATTGACTATCGTAACAAACGTCCCGATTTCTTAGGTGCTTTTTGGAAACTAGTAAATTGGAACTTTGTTGAAAAGAATTTTACTCAAAAATAATTTATTTGAAAAATCTGACAACTCCGTTTAATGCCCGGGTTGTCATTGTTCTGTTAAAACGAGAAACCTAAAATCACTGATGGATAAATTGTTTCACGACCGTAATCGGCTGGCGTTGTCTCTCCATTAACAATTTTGTTATTTAAATTAGTCTTCTTATAAGAAAATTGTCCGCCGATAGAAAAACCTTCTCCTAATATCATTTGAAATCCCAAATCAAAACCGTATCCGTCGCCTAGATATTTAGTATTAGAGTCTAAATAATAAACGGAATTAAAAAAGTGATGGTAAGTCATGTATGCACCGCGATCTGTGAATCCAACGCTGAATCCAAGATTTGAATCCTGAAAATTGTTATTTCCCTCATTTTTAATTGCCACATCATAGATAGATCCTAAATACATGCCGCCATTGAGTGTTGCGCCAAGACCAAAAGTGATATTGGAACTTTTGCTACTGGTCGTAGTATCCACTTGATTGTCTTTGGTCGTAGCGGATTCATGATGGGCCGAAATCGACAAATTGATGCCGGGAAACCCTGTTACGGCGTAGTTCGATAAAGGAAGAAATAGAAGTAATGCTATCAAATAGGACTGTCTCACAAGCACCTCGTTGTTGTTTTTATATTGACTATCTTACAGTGTAAGGATACACTTACACTGTAAGATAGTCAAATAGTTTGCTATCCTATTGATACTAAAGGAATATTAAATATGGCTCTTAATAGAGAAAAGATTATTGTAGCGGCTATCCAGTTGGCAAAGAAGGATGGTTTAGAATCCCTGAGTATGCGTAAACTAGCGAGTAAGCTGAAGATTGAAGCCATGTCGCTATATTATCATTTTAAAAATAAAGATCAGATTTTAAGTGCCCTTGTGGACCACGCATTTAAATTGATCGACTGGAAGCCCGATAAAAATAATTGGAAAACAAGTGCACGTGATCGTTGCGTTTCACTGAGAAAAGTTCTAAACGCAAATCCATGGGCGGTCAGCCTATTAGATTCACGTCGTAACCCCGGATTAGAAACATTGAAGCATCATGACCAGATGCTAGGCTTATTTCGTCAAAACGGTTTTTCTTTAAAATTGACGGCTCACGCGTACGCGATTCTCGATAGTTATGTCTTCGGTTTTGCCGTCCAAGAAAACAGTCTGCCGGTGAGCAATTCCGACGATATTGCTGAAATGTCAGAATCTATTTTCTCGGATATGCCACCTGATTTTATTCCGCACATGATGGAAATGACAATGAACTACTATATGAAGCCAGGGTATTCATTTGCAGCTGAATTTGATTTTGGTTTAGACCTAGTTTTAGATGGAATCGAGAAAGAATTTAACGAAGAACGACAATATTCAAAGGAGTTAATTTAATGAAAGCTATTCATTGCACGCAGTACGGAGATGTCGAGCACTTAAAAATTTTGGAAGTTGAAAAGCCGGCTATAGGGAAAGACGAGGTTTTGGTACAAGTGGCAACAACCACTGTACAAACGGCTGATTGGCGTGTCAGAACGTTAACTATGCCAGCCGGGATGACATTCTTTGCAAAAATATTTTTTGGTTTTAACAAAATGAAGCAGCCCATTTTAGGAACAGAATTCGCAGGAAGAATTGTTTCGGTGGGTGAAAGTGTAACGCGTTTCAAAGTGGGTGACGATATAGTGGCGACTACCGGTGCTAAGTTTGGCGCGCATGCGGAATTTTCTAAAGTTTCTGAAAATGGTGTGGTTTTAAAGAAACCATCCCGTTTAACATTTCAAGAAATTGTTTGTTTGCCGTTTGGAGGATTAACGGCTTTAGACTTCTTAAAATATAGAGTTAAGGTGAAGCCGAACCAAAATGTGCTAGTGGTGGGGGCATCCGGGGCTGTTGGAACCGCCGCTATTCAAATTTCGAAAATTTTGGGTGCCAACGTCATCGCTGTTTGCAGCTATGAAAATCAACACTTCGTAAAAAGTCTAGGTGCCGACCAAGTGATCGATTATGCACGCACAAAATTTTGGGAAGAGAGCTCTAAATACGATGTGATTTTCGATGCCGTGGGAAACTTAGAAACGTCGAAATTGCTAAACAGCCTTCATAAAAATGGAAAGCTAGTTTTAGTTTCGGCGAGTCTGTGGCAAATGCTGACCAGTGCGCTTAGGAATTTTTTTTCGAAGCAAGAAATTTTTAGTGGCGTAATAGAAGAATCGCCGCAGAGACTTGCTGAGCTCGTTCGATTGGTAGAGCTTGGAAAATATAAACCTGTAATTGGAAAGGAATATGCGTTTCAAGATATAGTGGAGGCTCATAAATGTGTTCAGAGCCGTCACAAACGCGGCAATGTTGTAATTAACGTCAATTCGTCAATTCAGTAACTGAGTCGCTACCATGTTCAGAGATTCATTAATTTCTTCGTTGGTGGCGTCTCGGGCGTCTATAGCCTCGATTTCAAAAACTAAATCTTGTCCAGCTAATGGATGATTACCATCAAGACTGGCAAAATCAGAATGAATTTCTAACACCCGGTAAGCGCGTGGAATGCCGCTTTTGCTGACGATATTGATTAGTTCGCCTTTTTTGGTGTTACTTGGAAGTTTCTTGCGTGGAAAGAAAACTACTTTTTTGGGATCGTATAGACCGTAAGCTTCTTCAGCTGAAAGTGCGATCGATCGTTTTTCACCCTTGGTTAAATTTTGCAGACCTTTTGTTAATCCTGAAAGCATAGATGTCGGGTCATTTTGACCAGCTGTTAGAACATCGCGATTGAAAGTTGAACTGATAACGGTGCCGAGCTTATTTTTAAGTACGCACTTGAAAGAAATGACTTGAACGCTCATGTAACCCCCAGAAAATAAAAAACCGACCCTTTCGGATCGGTTTCCAAAATCTTATAAATGTAAAATAGAATTAGAAACTAGTAACGACCGCGTCCGCCGCCGCCTTCACGAGGGGCTTGTGGTTTTGCTTCGCTAACGTTCATTGCGCGGCCTTCAAACTGAGAACCGTGTAATTTTGCGATTGAATTTTGTGCTTCAGTAGCTGAAGACATTTCAACAAATGCGAAACCTTTGCTGCGACCAGTATCGCGATCAGTGATCACTTTAGCTGATTCAACAGTTCCGAATTGTGAAAATGCGTCTGCTAATGCTTGATCATCAACAGAAAAAGAAAGGTTACCAACGTATAATTTTTTACTCATAATACCTCCAAAGGCTTTGAGCGCTTACTTAGGAGGAAATGAACACTATGGACATGAACTCTGAAAGTTAGCTATTGAACTGATCGCAGTGTAACACGCTTTTGGCTATTAACCTAAGGTTATAATTGGGGTGAACGGGCTAAAGGTCTCTGTTTATCGATATACCTGATACATATCATCTACATACAGATTAAAATAAAAAAACATAGGCTCGTCCGTCCATATACATACCTACATTAGATTTGATCTGAGGAAAGGAAGTTGAAACGCCTATGGAGTTATCGGTATGCCGTCAATCATGATACCGATGGTGGCGTAGGGACCGGACATATCGATTTTGTCAAAGGGCTCAAGGGTACCTGATATTTGCTCCATTGAGCCGACGTAATTCCAATCGTAACCCGCTTCAAGATAGAAATATAAACGTTTGTACCCAAACCCGGTTGAAAACCCAGTCGTGAATGCGCGCGATGTGTGGTTCGTTCTTTCTAGCATAGATCGTGTTGTTGCGGTTTCGCGCAAAAACGCCAGTGAAGCGCCTCCAGCGCCTAGTAGGAAATCTACATAGTGAGTGTCTTTGCGTGTGATGGTCGCGCGCCCTATAAACTGCCACACGCCTTGAGTTACGGTGCCGTGTTCACCAGAAGCAGCACCATCGACAGTTTTCTGGCCAGCGTAGTATTTTAATCCAAAATTAAACATTTTGTTGTTACCTGTATATAGTCCCACCTCGACGCCAATGCGATTTATATCTTTTATTGAATCTAGATTTTGCGTAGTTAGATAGTCATTGATAACAGTCGAGTTCACCAGGCCCTTGCCATAAAATATTCTAATTTGTGAGGGAACCTCGCCGCTGCTGGCAGAAAATGCAGAGTGAGAATATGTTAAGACAAATGACAACAATAACAACGTGATTTTATTCATATAGGAACCTCAAATAGATGTGACTTAATAATAAAATGGGGTATTTCTGAACACCAGAATTTCCCAATTTAGCGATCGATATTTAGATATTGATCTAGACCTGTTGACGAGACTTATATTAGATATGACTATTAAAACCCAAAGGTGGCATAGCGATGAAAAAGACCGCAAAGAAAGTGGTGAAGAAAACCGTGAAAAAAACGGTGGTTAGTCCAGCCGGAAATTCAAAGGCAGTCGATGCAAGAATCAAAGAACAGAAGGACTGGCGTGGAACGACCGTGGCCCATATGCGTTCACTGATAAAAGAAGCGCTTCCCAATGTTACCGAAGATTTAAAATGGGCAGGTGTTCCTGTTTGGTATTCTAACGGAATCATTTGTACGGGCGAAACATACAAAATGGTCGTTAAGTTAACATTTGCCTATGGTGCCAAACTAAAAGATCCCAAAAAACTTTTTAATTCCAGTCTGGAAGGTAACACTCGTCGTGCGATCGACATTAAAGAAGGTGAAAAAATAAACGAGACTGCGTTCAAAGCTTTGGTTAAAGAAGCCGCCGCTTTTAATGCGAGCAAAGGCAAAAAATAATGAATTTAAAAGAAATTTCCGAGCAGCTTGGTAAAGTCAGCGATATCTATGCGCAGAAATTTGGAATCAAGCGCGATAACGATTGGTTCCTTTTAAAACTTCAAGAAGAAATGGGCGAGCTTTCTTCGGCGTACTTGAAACTAACTCAACGTGCGCGTGTGGGGTCAGAAACGGCAGCCGATCTTGAGAAAAATTTGCGGGACGAAGTGGCTGATGTAATGGCTTTGACTATACTATTTGCTAAACATCGCGGAATTGATGTCGAGCAAGCCATCAAAGATAAATGGTTTCAATATTTGTAAATCATTTGGACTCCGAAAATTTTCCTGTATAGAATCTTTCAATCCAAAGTGAATCTAATGGGAGATCTGATATGAGCATTGATAGTGTTTCCTCCGAGTGGACGCTCGTTGGAAAAACAGACGAACTGTTGCGTGAACTTGAATCCAATGGCTTTTTAAAAGAGCTAGATTTTGATGGCAAGAAAATCGTCTTAAGTTATCACGACGGCAGCTTCGGTGCGCTCAACAATAAATGCAATCATATGGGTGGACCGCTATCACGCGGAAAACTAAAAAAAGGTTGTATCGAATGTCCTTGGCACTACTGGGAATACAATCATAAAACGGGAATCGCTCGGGAAGGTTCTGCCGAGCCGATTTCATCGGCGCCAGGAAATACACCCCAGTTTCCACTTAAAATTGAAAATGCATCTTTGTTTATCAATCTAAAACAGCCATCTGAACGTGTTCGCGCCGTTTACAATCACGGCGGCAGCAATCTAGCGCGCGAAATAAAACGCGAGCCGGGCAAAATTCGTGTCCTTGGCATTTCAACGACGGCGATGGACAAAGACCATCCACGATACTCGACATCTGAAGATCTTTTGAAATCGGCATTGAATCAAGCCTCTAGTTCCTTAGATGTCGAAACTCGCTTACTGTCATTGTCAGAATTAAACTTCAGACATTGCGAAGGATTTTATTCTAAATCAGAGAAGGCCTGCACATGGCCTTGCTCGATTACAAAAATGGACCCGAAAGACGAAATGGTGACGGTGTATGAAAATATGGTTCACTGGGCCGACGTGGTGATTCTGTCTTCGCCAATTCGTTGGGGTAATGCCAGTTCGTTATATTACAAAATGGCCGAGCGCCTTAACAGTGTTCAAAATCAAATCACTGTAAACAATCGTGTTTTAATTCAAAATAAAGTGGTGGGGCTAATCATCACGGGCGGACAGGACAATATTCAATCCGTGGCTGGTCAAATGCTAAATTTTTTTGGTGAGCTTGGATTTGTAGCGCCGCCGTTTCCTTATGTTGGCCATTCGCTTGGCTGGTCGGCAGAGCAAATGGAACGCAACATGGACTATGTTAAAACTAGTGAATACTTACGACAAAACTCATTTCAACTTGTCGAGCGCGCCGTCGAAATGTCGCGAAAACTTGTCATAGTATAATCACCAGCTAATGAGGATTGGGAAAACGGGAAAATGGGTTACATAGGCTAACGAAAATAGCATAGGTAGAAAAACGAAATATTTTTCTACAGTTTTATGCGGCTTTGTGCTCGAAGTAAGTAGGAACCTTAGAGTCTAATAATTTTACCAGTTCTTCTCTCGGAATACCTGTGGGGTTCAACCACAATTCAAATTTATCTTCTGACAAAAAAACGGGGCAACGATCGTGACCCGTCTCTGCGACTTCTGGTGGTGGCTCGTCGGTAACGGCTGCGAAGGACCTAAGAAATCCGGGCTCAATTTTGGCTTCTTCATAAATGGCCGCAGACCACATAATTTCTTTTTCTTTGGGCTCAAAATAAATAATTTTGGCTTGTCCATTTGCGCCGGCGACGCTTTCATAAAAGCGATGGAACGGGAATATGGCGTGCTGCTTACCGAACAAAGGTTTCCATGTTCTAGAATCTAGTAAACGATCGCGTCGAGCATTAAACAAATTATATTTAAATGCATTCAGCTCTTTACCATTTTTCGGACACACGTGATAGCGCATCAATTTAACTAATTTTTCTTTACCTTGATCGACGATGACGGGAGCAAAGAAATTAGGGAATACACGTGGCGCTCCGGTTTCTTCGATGCGTTCATAGTAATTTATTTTTTCTTTATGCCATTCAACTGTTTCGCGGCGTTTTTGTAGTTTGCTTTCAAGGTCTTTTATCTTCGATCCACTTTTCAATTTGGCTTCAAAATCTTTGACGTCTTGTTCGTATTTTTTAAGTTTTGCTGAAAACTTATCAATTTCGGCTTGGTAGTGGGCCTTAGCCATTTTAGCTAGGCGTTTTTGCAACGGTGTTTCAGCGTTTTGAATTATATAGGAGTCTAGTCCCGACGGAATCATGGATTGTGAATACTTTGACCGAATATTAAAAGCTTCGTCAAAGCTGCTCCAGTCAATCTTTACTCCAAATTGTTTTTCAAGTTTTCGTAGGTCGGCTTCGATCATCGCGGAATAGCACATGAGCCTATTTTTTCAGTCCTAGGTGGCTATTACAAGATAAAACCTATAAGATATAAAAAAACTAGCTAGGGGAAAATATGGCGACAGCTATTCACGAATACAATGGAAAGAAAATTGCTGAAGTTACTGGCTCAGGGATCATTGTTGGCAGTGTGAACGATGCTATGCAAATTATGATGGATCAATCTTACGCGGGCGTAAATCGTGTTATATTTCATAAGTCCAATATCGTAGATAAATTCTTCGATTTAAAAACAGGTCTGTTAGGCGAGCTACTTCAAAAAGCTGTCAACTACCGGGTCAAGATTGCATTCATCGGTGATTTTTCGGCAATTGACAGTAAAAGTCTGAAAGCGTTTATTTATGAAAGCAATCAGGGAAACCAAAATTTTTTCACTGAAAGCGTCAGCGGGGCGCTTACACTGCTTACGAAAAGTAAAGTGAAATGAATCTGATTTTTTAAATTTAAAATTAACCCAATCGAAAACTGCGCATAGAAATCGAACCGTTTTGCATTTCTTCGTATTCAAATTTAAGTTCGTCACGATTATCCGATGCACCTAAAATATAATGCATGGGAAGATAGTGATCTAAAGTTGGCACACTCAGTTGGCCGGCTTTTGTTTTATGAAAATCATTTTGAACCGCCTTGAAATCACGATCTATCAGTTTTTCTTTTAGCCAGGCATCAAACTCAGCCGCCCAATCAAATGGCTGCGCATTCGGTTCCCATTTAATTTGTCGCAAATTGTGAACTAGGTTCCCGCTGCCAAGAATTAACACCCCTTGATCGCGCAGTATCGATAACTGCTGACCGAGTTTGACGTGGTATTCTGGCGGTTGAGCCATGTAGACACTTAATTGCATCACCGGGATATCCGCATCAGGATACATATGTCTAAGCACCGACCAGGTTCCATGATCTAAGCCCCACATTTCTTTATCGCCGTGAATTTTTGGATTCAGCACAGTTTCCTGAATGAGCTTTGCTATTTCAGGACTACCGGGAGCGGGGTACTGAACATCAAAGAGCTTTTGAGGGAATCCGTAGAAATCATGAATCGTTTTTGGATTCTTCATATCGGTAATGTAAGTTCCTTCGGTCATCCAGTGCGCCGAAACCATCAATATAGCTTTTGGTTTGGGAAGATTTCGTCCTAGCACAGTGAGTGTTTTCGTATAGGCATTTGTATCAATCGCGTTCATCGGTGATCCGTGACCAATAAATAATACAGGCATTCGCTGTGACATAGTAAACCTCGTTAATATAGAAGCTGCGGAAGCAGCGGCTAGCGTACTTGCCGCTGCGAGTATCGTTCTTCGTTTCATCACTTTAGCAGTATACCTAACTTACGTATTTAAACCACATCCAAAATGACTTTGATGTTACCGCGAGTCGCGTTTGAATACGGACAAGCTATATGCACTTTTTCAGACATTCAGCATGCGATCGCCTGTAAAACTAAGTTGCATGAGGGAGAATTTAAAACTCTTCGGACTCACTTGAAAAAACTAATTAAGAATTTGGAACAGAAGTAAATCCTGCGGTTCACAATTCCTCTGAGAAAACTTTTTCAGTGATCTTCCAGTATTTGTCTTGTTTGCGTGCAATAACAAACGCCGGCAGGCGAAACAGTTTTTGAAATCGAATCACATCTGAAGGCGATTCCAAATCAGTAGCTAATTCAGGACGACGTAAATGCGAGCGCAAAAAATTGATATTGAATTTCTTAATTGCTGACGGGTTATTAAAAAAATGTGCCTCACTGACGTATTGGCCATCATAATCGTAGTATCTGATTTCTAGGTAAGGATTCAAATTTTTATCTTTGCGTTCTTCAAACGTAATTCTATCGGGAGTTAAAACATGTGCATTCTTAGAGAGTTTAGCCTGCTTAAGTTTCGTATCGGCATCAATCAGTACGGTACTGCATTTTTCGCATTCTCTAGCTGTTACATCATTTTCACTGCCGCACGCATGGCACAGTTTAAAGCGAAATCGAAAACCACACGGTTTGACATCAAAAGTGACGGGGTCCTGAGTCGCTCCTCTGCATTTGCGACCAAAATGCTCGATCAAATTCCCGTCATCGTCCGCATATCCCCAGAAGATATTTTCAAATTCACAGACAGGACATGGAACACGCACAGGAACAGTATCTTTGCTTGGCCGCTTGTCAGCGATTTCAGGTGCGTAAAGATCATGGCCCATGCCGGTGTAATCCAAAACATAACAATCTTTCTTCTGATCAGACAGACGAAGTCCGCGGCCAACGATTTGTTGGTAAAGACTATTCGATTCAGTAGGGCGCATAATAGCAATCACATCCACGTGAGGCGCGTCGAAACCAGTTGTTAATACCGAGACATTGACCAGGTATTTAAATTTTCTTTTTTTAAAATCGTTTACGATATCATTTCTATCTTTGATATCGGTGTCACCCAAAACAACGCGAGCATCACCTTCAGGCAAATAAGTCATGATTTCTTCGGCGTGTTTTACCGAGCTACTGAAAATCATGACACCTTTTCTTTTATAACGTTCAGTGATGTCGATAATATTCTTAATAATCAACGGAGTCAGACGCTTTTGACTTTTTAGAATCTCTTCAACTTCGGCAGTTGTGTAGGTGCGATCTCTATCTGTTAGTTCCGAAAAGTCATAGCTGGTAACGGGAATGTCGATTTTTACTGGAGCCGTTAAATACTTGTTCTTGATCATGTATGCCAGTGGTAGTTCATAAACACACTGTTTGAAAAATCGCTTTTTATCTGTTTTCATTTCGCCGGATTGATTGAATTCGTAAATCCAACCAAGTCCCATGCGGTAGGGTGTTGCCGTTAAGCCCAAAATGCACAAATCAGGATTTCTATCTCGTAGTTTTTTAATAACTTCTTGGTATTGTGTTTCGCTCTCATCAGCGACGCGATGACATTCATCGATAACAAGTAAAGAAAAATTATCAAAGAATTCATCGGGAGCGCGAGCTACTGATTGAACACTGCCAAAAATCGCTTTGTCGTCCCAATCTTTTTTTCCTAGACTAGCAGAAAAAACACCAGCTGATAATCCGTAGCTTTTATACTTTTCGTAATTTTGCTCGACCAGTTCTTTTACATGAGCCAAGACTAACACGCGACCGCGAGCGATCCGCGCCAATTCCGCAATGACCAAACTTTTTCCTGCACCGGTAGGTAAAACAATAACTATAGGTTCGCGACGTTTTTGAAAAAATTTAACCGCATTGTTAACGGCTTGTTGCTGGTAATCGCGCAATTTGTACATTTATCTATCCTAGTCTGGCTGGTCCGTGACTGTAAATATTTTTACCTTTTTAGACGACTATGTTAGCTTTTGACAAAGAATTTTTTCAGTGGGGTTTTGAAATGGACGAAAGTGATTTTGAAGGTACCGTGGTATTAGAAAAATTGGCCGAAATTGACAAATTAGATGAATTTTTTGCGGCCATTGATTCTGATGATTTTAAAGCAGCGTCTAAGCTAATGAAGCTGGCCAGAATTGATTTGCAGACGGTGGAAATCGTTATCCAAAAAATGAAGGAATCCGACCACAAACACTAAGGCGGTCGGCAGCCTTGACTGCTGCCGGTAGAAACCTAAGGAAATATACTTCTTAGTTTTGCATCTCTTAAATACAACCCCAGCCAGACGAAGACCGCGATATAGATCGGAAATAAAGTGTGTGTGAAAAGGGGATTGCCCACGCGCACGTGACTGGCAATCGCGCCACCTAAATAGCCTGTTAATAAAATAGCACCTAGCAGAGCGGTGCGGGGAATAGCGTACAGGATAGTGCAAATTAAAAGAATAGTTCCAACCGTTGGCATTTTCTCCATTGGCCATTGTAAAGCGGCTCCCGCTTCTAAGGCTTCGGGTGGTAATTTATCCATAAAAAATTTCATGATGGCATCGAATAGTAAAAATGCGATAGCAAGGCCACTTAGAACACGTCCAATCCAAATCTGTTTATTCATAACTCACTCCTTGTGTTCTAGCGTGACAGATTTGTTTTCAGTGGACAATTATTTTAAGCTTCGAGAACTGGCTCCTTAGCTTGCGGCTAAGAAGCTAAATTCTATTGGAAA